>Ga0228701_1000019_pt1 | contig 243461 bp, 224 predicted proteins | sample McNCre117_Aug_MG_2_FD_178017 | JGI IMG/M metagenome (GOLD analysis project Ga0228701, IMG submission 178017) | Freshwater microbial communities from McNutts Creek, Athens, Georgia, United States - 11-17_Aug_MG | ecosystem: Environmental > Aquatic > Freshwater > Creek | place: USA: Georgia...
TTTCAATGTTTCAATGTTTCAAGGACAAATGCTTTTATTTTCTCATACATATCTTCGGTAGCGGTGTTGTCTCGGCATATTGCAAACCTGTTGTAAATATTATTTGCCCTAGAGCATTCTTTGTCTACGGGATCTCGTCCTGCACCTCTGTTGGCGCTGTCCCATGCGTGGGTCGCATCTTTATAATGAATCCACTTGGTTGCAGAATTGAAAACATCTGCAGGGCAGCGTCTATAATCCGTACCAGTATCCTTCCCACCGGTAAATACAATTGCCGGAATAATGTACGGTCCTAGTTTGGGATCGTCGTATGTACCTGAACTAGTGCACACTGGGTACAAACTAATAGCAGCTCTATACAATCCTTTAACGTTTTCTTGCATGAATGGCTCATTAGTCGCAGTTCGCAATGCGGTCCACCCACCTTGACTTCCACCCATCAAAAATATTTTATCTTTGTCAATATCCTGCAGTCGAAGCCATTGAGCAGCCGCTATCGCATCTAGCATTCGCATATTGACACCGAAGCGTGTATATGTTTTCCAGTTCTCTTGAACTCCTCGGCTCCAGAAGCTATCGAGGACTAATACGTTAGCACCTAATTGCTTTTGCGCCCAAATTGCATTCTGAAAATCATTGGGCACTAACCCGTGACCGCCGTGTACCATGACAATAGTAGTACGGTTAGCGCTTCCGCTTGGGTGGGGATTCCAACTTGCCAGCAGCTTACCTTTATTGCCGTAACTAGGGATAATGGGCTTCATTGGGTCGAGCCCAACCATTTGAACATTATTGTATAAAGTATATATCCCTAGTGGGATATCCGGATATTCATCGGTCACTATCGGTGGCTGAAAATGCTCTATATATTTCTCAGTAAATGGGCCGGAGCCAGCGCAACCTGTAATCATGATAAACATCAATATCAGCAAAAATTTTTTCATATTGAAAATTATGTTGGAATTCAAGTGGGTGACTCCATCGCCTTACTATGTCGGGATTTAGTGTGATCTTCGGGGTCAACCCAAATGCAGACGCGGGCGTGATACCAAAATTGTCCTGCGTAGTACCCGATGATGGTTACAAGAGTCGATGATTTTTTAAATGCTTGCCAGTTGGGCCAAGCCAACGGAATCCACAGGGCCATCAGGATGAAAAATAACCACAAGCCTTCGCGGAAGGCTTTGGAAACATTTGATATCAAAACTGCTTGGCAGTATGGACAGTTGCATCGGTCCTTCAGCAAGTGAGAAGAAAATTTTTGCCAGCAAACAGGACACTGGAAGCTGCTGAAAGTTGGAAGATAGGGCGGAAATTCCATTTGATGAGCTTGTGAACTGTGTTTGGCTAGACCGCTCACAATGATTTGCGTGCCTGCCTGGGTGCAGGCGTTTTGAACAACACGGTGACTTCTGCCCTGGCGACCTTGAATCCGACCGCTTCATAGAAGTGCCGGGATTCACCGAGCGCCTTGATGTAGATGGGCGCATCGGGGTACTGCCGTTCCAGAACCGCCAGCATGGATTTCGCAACGCCTTGGCTGCGCCAGTCGGTGTTGACCAGCAGCTCCCCCAGCACGGTAGACATCACCTTGTCACTGAATGCAGAAAGGTAGCCCACCAGTTCACCGTTCAGGGTACGAGCACACACTGTGCAGGGGTAGGCTGAAATGGATTTTTCCAGTACAACTTCTGAATGCTCACCCCACCCGACAGCCGCGAACAGGGCCGACAGCTCCTGCGCTTTGGGTCTTTGGATGCGTGCAAATGTGTGCTGTGTCCGACCAGTCGTCATCGCTTCAATATACATACAAATAAGTAATTAAAACATATTAAAAGTTTAAAATAAATTAAGCTATTTGCCGGATGCATCACAACAAGAATGTGTTCCAGTTCATATCCATGGCATCAGGCGCGCTCGCTGTAGAAGGCGAGGCTGCTTTGCCGGTTGCACAAAGGGTTCGGATGGCGCAAAATGCGCCAAAAGGAGCTCCCTATGGCTGCATCTTCAACGGGGTTTGCCTCTGTCAAACTGCCTGCAGGTTTGGTCAATCAAGCGCGCGAGGCCGCTGCGCCTATGCGGCGTTCGGTGGCCGGGCAGATTGAATACTGGGCCACGCTGGGCCGCATTGCCGAGACTTCGGGCCTGACCGTATCCGAAGCACGTGAGGCCATTGCCCAGTACGACGTTCGTCAGCGCGCAGCACCTGCTTCGGAGCCGCTCGACCGCATCGAGGCGGATTTTCTGGCTGCTGACAGTTCTGGCAAGTTGGCGCAGGCCGTGCGCCAGACGGTGCAGGCGAACCGCCGTCAGGCCATTCAGGCCACCTGAAACCGTCGGTTTGAAGCCACTTGCAACCGGTTTTTTACCTGCTGGCCGGGCCTAATGGCGCTGGCAAATCCACCTTGTACCGATCGGTCGTTGCAACGGGTTTGTTGCCAGCAGGGGCACCCTTTGTGAACGCCGATCTCTATGAGGCGCAGGCTTTGCAACACGTGATGGATCCACAAGATCGGTCTTTGCAGGCTTTGCGGTGGTGTTGTTGGTGGTGTGTGTGACTGACCCGCGCCAGTTGCTGGACCGGCTGGCACAGCGGGTGGCCGAGGGCGGTCACAGCGTGCCTGCCGAACGGATTTTGGCGAGTTACCCCCGCACCTTGCAGCATTTGCGTGAAGCCATACCTTTGGCTGATCTGGCATTGCTCTACGACACATCGGGCATGGGACGCCAAGGGGTGGCAGGCCCTAAGCTGGTTGCACGTTGGCGCCATGCGCAATGGCACTGGCTGGTGGTTCGACCACCGACTTGGGCCAAGCGGGTACAGCCCCGGCAAGCACCGGGCACACCTGTGTCAATGGTCTAATAGCCACCTTTTTATGCGGGCCTGTTCAGCCCGATTGCCATGACGACTGCTCCTACACGCCAATTCACGCTCAGCGATTTCAACTTTGAGCTGCCCCCCGAACGGATTGCCCAGCACCCCGCGCCCGAGCGCAGCGGTTCGCGTTTGCTCGATGGGTCTTCGCCTGAGGTGGTGGACCGGGTATTCAGTGAGCTGCCCGGGCTGCTGCAGCCAGGCGATCTGCTGGTGTTCAACGACACCAAGGTGGTCAAGGCCCGCATCTTTGGCGAGAAGGCCACGGGTGGCAAGCTCGAACTGCTGATCGAACGGGTCTTGCCTGGCCACCAGGTGGTGGCGCACATGAAGGTCAGTAAAAAACCGCCCGTGGGTGGCAAGCTGTACATGATGGGCGGTGCCCGAAACGGCGGTTTTGACGCGGTGCTGCTGGGCCGCTGGCCCGACGCCAATGGGCAGCTGTTTCACCTGCAGCTGAGCGACGAGCCGCACGCCTTGATGGAGCAGCACGGCCATGTGCCCCTGCCGCCCTACATCGAACACACCGACACCGAAGAAGACGAGCGCCGTTATCAGACGGTGTTTGCCCGCGCGCCAGGTGCGGTGGCGGCGCCCACGGCGGCGCTGCATTTTGACGAAGCCCTGCTGGCCCAGCTGCAAGCGCGTGGCGTGCAGCGTGCCAGCGTGACGCTGCATGTGGGCGCGGGCACCTTCCAGCCGGTCAAGACCGAGAACATTGCCGATCACACCATGCACCGCGAGTGGTACGAGGTGCCGCAGGCCACCCAGCAGGCCATTGCCGAATGCAAGGCCCGGGGTGGCAAAGTGGTGGCGGTGGGCACGACCACGGTGCGCACGCTGGAGTCGTGGGCGCAGTCGGGGCAGGCCAGTGGCGACACGCAGATTTTCATCACGCCGGGTTTTGCATTCAAAGTGGTGGACCGCTTGATCACGAACTTCCACCTGCCCAAGAGCACGCTGATGATGCTGGTCAGTGCTTTTGCGGGGTACGAGCACATCATGGCCTTGTACCGCCATGCGATTGCGCAGGGGTATCGGTTCTTCAGCTATGGCGATGCCATGTTCCTGGACCGCCGAGTCTTGTAGGCGCTTGTCCTGCAAGCGATTGCTTCGGCAGACCACAAGCGCCTGGATCGCCAGCAGGGCTGGCGCCTAAAGCGGGGACTGCATCACACCGGCTGCAGCGCCGCCAGCAATTCCGTCTCGATCTCGATCTGCGCCTTGTTGTGCTGCAGGGCCGCGCCACTGACCAGGAAAGTGTCTTCCACCCGTTCGCCCAGGGTGCTGATCTTGGCCAGCTGCAGGTGAATGCCGTGCCTGGCCAGCACCAGGGCGATGCTGTAGAGCAGGCCGATGCGGTCGCTGGCCGACACCGAGAGCAACCAGTTTTGCGCTTTTTCGTCGGGCTTAAGGGTCACGCGAGGTGTGACCGGAAAGCTCTTGACGCGACGCGAGAGCCGTCCACGCGTCGGAGCGGGCAGGGGGCCCTGCTGGCCGATGGTTTGCGCCAGGCCCGATTCAACCATGCTGACCAGTTCGCGGTAATGCTCGGACATGTTGGGCGCCACCACCTGGAAGGTGTCGAGCGCCCAGCCGCTGCGGGTGGTGTGGATCTTGGCGTCCTGAATCGAAAAACCGGCCTGGTCAAAGTGGCCGCAGATGCGTGCAAACAAATCGCTCTGGTCAGGCGTGTAGACCAGCACCTGCAGGCCTTCGCCCGCAGGCGACTGGCGGGCGCGAACCGTGGTTTGGGGCTCGGCGCCGCCCACGCGGGCGGCGATGCGCGAGAGCATGCGGGCGTGCCAGGCGATGTCGGCCGCGTCGTGGCGCATGAAATAGCTCACGTCCAGCGTGTCCCACAGGGCTTTCTGGCCTTCGTGCGGCTGGGCGTGGCGCGCCAGTTCGATCAGCGCGTCGCGCTTGCGGGCTTGCACTTCGGCATTGGCATCGGGCGCACGGCCGCCCAGCACCCTCAGGGTGGACTTGTAGAGGTCTTCGAGCAGCTTGCCTTTCCAGGCGTTCCAGACTTTGGGACTGGTGCCGCGGATGTCGGCCACTGTCAGCAGGTACAGGGCGGTGAGGTAACGCTCGTTGCCCACGCGCTGGGCAAAGCGGCCAATCACATCGGGGTCGCTCAGGTCTTCCTTTTGCGCCACATGGCTCATGGTCAGGTGCTCGCCCACCAGAAAGGCGATCAGGTCCGCGTCTTCGTGTGCTACCCGGTGCTCGCGGCAGAAGGTGCGCACTTCGGCCATGCCCAGCTTGGAGTGGTCACCTCCACGGCCCTTGGCAATGTCATGGAAGAGGGCGGCGGTGTACAAAATCCAGGGCTGGTCCCAGCCGCTGGCCAGTTGCGAGCAAAACGGGTACTCGTGCGCATGCTCGGCCATGAAGAAGCGGCGCACATTGCGCAGCACCATCAGAATGTGCTGGTCCACCGTGTAGGCATGGAACAGGTCGTGCTGCATCTGGCCCACGATGCGGCGAAACACCCACAGATAACGCCCCAGCACCGAGGTCTGGTTCATCAGCCGCATGGCATGCGTGATGCCGACCGGCTGCTGCAGGATTTGCAAAAACATGGCGTGGTTGACGGGGTCGGCACGGAATGCCGCGTCCATCACTTCGCGCACGTTGTAGAGCGCGCGCAGCGTGCGTGCCGACAGCCCCTTGATGCCCCGGTGCGTCTGGTACATCAAAAAGGTTTCAAGGATGGCGTGCGGCTGTTTTTCATACAGGTCGTCGCTGGCCACTTCGAGCCAGCCGCCTTTGTCGAAGAACCGGTCATTGAGTGGCCGCAGGCTGATGCGCGTGTCTTCGCTTTGGCCACGCAAATGCTCTTCGATGTTGAGCAGCAGGATCTGGTTGAGCTGGGTGACCGCCTTGGCGGCCCAGTAGTAATCGCGCATCAGCTTTTCGCTGGCCCGCAGCTTGAGCCTGCCTTCTGGGGTGACTTCGGCCTCATGGCCAAAAGACTCGGCCACAGCGGTCTGCAGGTCAAACACCAGGCGGTCTTCGCGTCGGCGTGAGATCAGGTGCAGCCGAACCCGGATCAGGCTGAGCAGCGCTTCGTTGCGTTGGATTTCACGCGCCTCGTGCGCGGTGGCCATGCCGCTGTGCACCAGCGCCTGCCAGCTGTCACCCAGACCGGCGGCGTGCGCCACCCACAGGATGATCTGCAGGTCGCGCAGACCGCCAGGCGACTCTTTGCAATTGGGCTCCAGGGCGTAGGGCGTGTCTTCGAATTTGGTGTGGCGCTGGCGCAGCTCGAGCACCTTGGCCTGCATGAAGGCCAGCGGGTCCATGACCGCCTGGTAGCGCTGGCTGAATTGGGCAAACAAGTCAGCATCGCCCGTGATGCAGCGCGATTCCAGCAAGGAGGTCTGCACGGTGATGTCTTTGGCCGATTCGGCCAGGCACTCGCTCACCGTGCGCACACTGGAGCCAATTTCCAGGCCCGTGTCCCAACAGCTGCCAATGAAGGCTTCGAGTTGTTCTTTGAGGCCAGGGGTATCTTCGGGCGACTGGCCATCGGGCAGCAGCACCAGCACGTCCACGTCCGAATGGGGGAACAGTTCGCCCCGGCCAAAGCCGCCTACCGCCACCAGGCAAAGCCTGGGCGCAAAACCGGCGCGCTGCCACAGTTGAACGAGCAAATCGTCCACCAGCTTGGCCAGCTGGCGAAGGCTGCGGTGCAGATGCCGTGTGCTGGCGCCGCTGGTGGCCAGGGCTTCAAGCAGGGCCGCCTTGTCGCGGCGGAAGGTGTCGCGCAGCGCGGCGGTCTCGGTCATGGCGTGCCGATCAGCAGGATGTGGTGGTCACAAAGTCAGGCAGGGGCGGGCTGCCGGCGGACAGGGTCAGCACCTCAAAGCCGGTTTCGGTCACAACCACCGTGTGCTCCCACTGGGCAGACAGCGAATGGTCCTTGGTGACGATGGTCCAGCCATCGCCCAGCTCCTTGATGTCGCGCTTGCCGGCGTTGATCATGGGCTCGATGGTGAAGACCATGCCGGGCACCAGCTCCACCAAGGTGCCGGGCTTGCCGTAGTGCAGCACCTGGGGTTCTTCATGGAAGCCCTTGCCGATGCCGTGGCCGCAGAACTCGCGCACGATCGAAAAACCATGCCCCTCGGCAAAGGTCTGGATGGCGTGGCCGATGTCGCCGAGGTGGGCGCCGGGCTTGACCTGCAAGATGCCTTTCCACATGGCTTCGTGGGTCAGCTTGCACAGGCGCTTGGCGGCAATCGAGGCCTCGCCCACCGCGAACATGCGGCTGGTGTCGCCGTGCCAGCCGTGCTTGATGGTGGTGATGTCGATGTTGACGATGTCGCCTTTTTTGAGCGGCTTGTCGTTGGGAATGCCGTGGCAGACCTGGTGGTTGATGGAGGTGCAGATCGACTTGGGGTAGGGCTTGTAGCCGCCCGGTGCGTAATTCAGCGGGGCGGGAATGCAGTCCTGCACATTGACCATGTAGTCGTGGCAGAGCTTGTCGATTTCGTTGGTGGTGACGCCCGGCTTGATGAAAGGTTCGATGTAGTCGAGCACTTCGGAGGCCAGGCGACAGGCCACGCGCATGCCTTCGATGTCTTGGGCCGTTTTGATGGTGATGGTCATGGGGCCAATTATCCCATCGGGTCGGCCAACCCTAGGGTTCACCCGGGTAAAATACGCAGCTGTCCGGTCAGCCCCAGTCAGCGGCCCCGGCAGTTTCTGGCTCTGCAAGCCCCGTACCCTTATTACCCAAGGCCACCCCGTGACCCTGCACATCAGCTTTTTTGAAGGCGGCAACGCCCTCAGCGACTTCCGTATCCAGCAACTGCTGCCGCGTCTGGCGCAGATTTCCCCGAACATCCAAGGCTTGGCCGCCCGCTTTGTGCACCTGGTGGCGACCGAAACAACCCTGCAAGGCGACCAAGAGAAGACTCTGGCCGCCTTGCTCGCTTATGGCGACCCCTATGCCGGACCGACCGATGGTCCGGCCATTGTTGTGAGCCCGCGCCTGGGCACCGTGTCGCCCTGGGCGTCCAAGGCAACCGACATCGCCCACAACTGCGGCCTGGCCCTCAAGCGCGTGGAACGCATCACCGAATACCGCCTGGTGCTCAAGACCGGCTTGCTGGGCGGTGCCAAGGCCCTGAGCGACGCGCAGCTGGGCCAGGTGGCTGCTTTGCTGCACGACCGCATGACCGAATCGGCCTTGCCCAGCCGGGGCGATGCCCAAGCCCTGTTCACCGCCTTGCAAGCCGCGCCCATGGAACATGTGGATGTGCTGGGGGGCGGTCGCGCCGCTTTGGAAGCCGCCAACAAGGCCTGGGGTCTGGCCCTGGCCGAAGACGAGATCGACTACCTCGTCAACGCTTTCAACGGCCTGGGGCGCAACCCGACCGACGTGGAGCTGATGATGTTCGCGCAGGCCAACAGCGAACACTGCCGCCACAAGATCTTCAATGCGCAGTTCACCATCGACGGACAAGCCCAGCCCAACAGCCTGTTCGGCATGATCCGCAACACCGAGAAACTGAACCCTCAGCACACGGTGGTGGCCTATGCCGACAACGCCTCCATCATGGAAGGCCATGCCATCGAGCGTTTTGTGGCCCGTGCGGGTGAGCAGGGCGCACCTTATGTGAAAGAGGCCGCCCGGCACCATGTGCTGATGAAGGTGGAAACCCACAACCACCCGACCGCGATTTCGCCTTTCCCCGGCGCATCGACCGGCAATGGCGGTGAGATCCGGGACGAAGGCGCCACCGGCCGGGGCTCCAAACCCAAGGCGGGTCTGAGTGGCTTCACGGTGTCCAAGCTCTGGGGCGGCTTGTCCGATCAGGCGGGCGGCAAGCCCGAGCACATGGCCAGCCCCCTGCAGATCATGACCGAAGGTCCGCTGGGTGGCGCGGCCTTCAACAACGAGTTCGGCCGTCCCAATCTGGCCGGCTATTTCCGCGAATACGAGCAGGTGGTGGACGGCGTGCAGCGCGGCTACCACAAGCCCATCATGATCGCGGGTGGCCTGGGCCAGATCGACGCCACGCAAACCAAAAAGATCGAGTTCCCCGCCGGCACGCTGCTGATCCAGCTGGGGGGCCCCGGCATGCGCATCGGCATGGGCGGTGGTGCGGCCAGCTCCATGGCCAGTGGCACCAACGCAGCCGATCTGGACTTTGACTCCGTGCAGCGCGGCAACCCTGAGATCGAGCGCCGTGCGCAGGAGGTCATCAACCACTGCTGGGCGCAGGGGGCGAACAACCCCATCCTCGCGATCCACGATGTGGGCGCGGGGGGGCTGTCCAACGCCTTTCCCGAGCTGACCAACGACGCCGGACGCGGTGCACGCTTTGACCTGCGCGCTGTGCCGCTCGAAGAGTCCGGTCTGGCCCCCAAGGAAATCTGGAGCAATGAAAGCCAGGAACGCTATGTGATGGCGATTGCGCCCGAGTCTTTGGCGCAGTTCAAAGCGTTCTGCGAGCGCGAGCGTTGCCCGTTTGCAGTGGTCGGTGTGGCCACCGAAGAACGCCAGTTGGTGCTGGAAGACAAGGGCAATGAGTCTCCAGTCAACATGCCGATGGACGTGTTGCTCGGCAAGCCGCCCAAGATGCACCGCGATGTGACATCGGTCCCGCGCAAGACGCAGCCCATCGACCTGACCGGTGTCAGCCTGCGCGATGCCGTGATCGGCGTGCTCAGCCACCCCACGGTGGCCTCCAAGCGTTTTCTGGTCACCATCGGCGACCGCGCCGTGGGCGGCCTGACCCACCGCGACCAGATGGTCGGCCCCTGGCAGGTACCGGTGGCCGATGTGGCCGTGACCCTGGCCGACTACGCGGGCTTTGCCGGTGAAGCCATGGCCATGGGCGAGCGCACGCCCTTGGCGTCGATGGACGCCCCGGCCTCGGGCCGCATGGCGGTGGCCGAAGCCATCACCAACCTGCTGGCCGCGCCCATCGACCTCCAACGCGTCAAGCTTTCGGCCAACTGGATGGCCGCCTGCGGCGAAGCCGGTGAAGACGCCGCGCTCTACGAAACCGTCAAGACCGTGGGCATGGAACTGTGCCCGGCGCTGGGCATCTCCATTCCGGTGGGCAAGGACAGCCTGTCCATGCGCACGCAGTGGAACGATGGCAAAGGGACGCGCAAGGTGACTTCACCGGTCAGCCTGATCATCAGCGCCTTCGCCAGCGTTGACGATGTGCGTGGCACGCTCACGCCCCAGCTCGACAAGCAGACGCAAGACACCAGCCTGCTGCTGATCGATCTGGGCAAGGGTGAAAAGCGCATGGGCGGCTCGATCCTGGAGCAGGTGCTGGGCGATGCCGGTCGCCCCAGCTTTGACGGCGTGCCCGATTTGCACGACGCCAAAGACCTGATCGCGCTCGTCAACGCCGTCAACGCCCTTCGCGCCCAGGGCCTGATCCTGGCCTACCACGACCGCAGCGACGGTGGCCTGCTGGCTGCCGCCGCCGAAATGGCCTTTGCCGGCCATGTGGGCGTGGCGCTGAACGTGGACATGCTCATCACCGAAGGCGACGGCATCAGCGACAGCCGCATGGATTCGGGCGATGCCAAGAACTGGGCGCAGCAGGTCAGCGCCCGCCGCGAAGAGCTCACGCTCAAGGCCCTGTTCAACGAAGAGCTGGGCGTGGTGCTGCAAGTGCGCACCTCCGACCGCGACGCCGTCATGGCGGTGCTGCGCGAGCATGGCCTCTACAAGCACAGCCACACCGTGGGCAAAACCCGCCCGGCCACGTCCAGCGTGGCCAAGGGCGTGGGCGAGCTGGCCGTCTGGCGCGACACCAAAGAAGTCTTCAGCGCCCCACTCGAAGACCTGCACCAGGTCTGGGACAGCGTGAGCTGGAAGATCTGCCAGCAGCGCGACAACCCCGCCTGCGCCGACGCCGAGCACGCAGCAGCTGGCCAGACCAGCGACCCGGGCATGCATGTGGCGCTCACCTTTGATCCCTTGGACAACGTCGCCGCACCGTTCCTCAACTTGTCCACGCCCAAGGTCGCCATCCTGCGCGAGCAGGGCGTCAACTCGCATGTGGAAATGGCCTACGCCTTCACCGCAGCGGGCTTTGAGGCGCACGACGTGCACATGACCGACCTGCAAAGCGGCCGCGCCCGCTTGCAAGACTTCAAGGGCGTGGTCGCCTGCGGCGGCTTCAGCTACGGTGACACCCTGGGCGCCGGCATCGGCTGGGCGCGTTCCATCACCTTCAACCCGGTGCTGTCCGAGCAGTTCAAGGGCTTCTTCGGCCGCGCCGACACCTTTGGCCTGGGCGTGTGCAACGGCTGCCAGATGTTTGCCGAGCTGGCCGACATCATCCCCGGTGCCGAGGCCTGGCCGCGCTTCACCACCAACCAGAGCGAGCGCTTTGAAGCGCGTCTGTCGATGGTGGAGGTGCTCGATTCGCCCAGCCTGTTCCTGCAAGGCATGGCGGGCAGCCGCCTGCCCATTGCCGTGGCCCACGGCGAGGGCTTTGCCAACTTCAAATACCGCGGCAACGCGGCGCAGGCGATTGCGTCCATGCGTTTTGTGGACAACAGTGGCGCAGCCACCGAGGCTTACCCCTTCAACCCCAACGGGAGCGCAGGCGGCCTGACGGCGGTGACCACGGCAGACGGTCGCTTCACGGCCATGATGCCGCACCCCGAGCGCGTCTTCCGCAACGTCCAGATGAGCTGGACGAGCGGCGACAGGAGCGAACTCAGCCCCTGGATGCGGATCTGGCAAAACGCCCGCAAGTGGGTGGGGTGAAACTCAATGCACGCCCTGCATGGGGCGTGTCTTGTAGAACTGGATGGGCGCCTCAGGCGCGGCATTGAGCACGCTGCGCTTGATCTTGCCCACCACATGCATTTCGCAAGGTTTGCAGTCAAAACGCAGGGTGAGCTTTTCCTTGCCGTTGATCAGCTGCAGCGGCTCGGCCCGCACCGTGCCCTGCACGCCGGTCACGCCTTTGGCCTGTTTGGGGCACAGGCTTAAGCTGTAGCGCACGCAGTGCTTGGTGATCATCAGGCTGACTTCGCCGTGCTCTTCCTGGGCTTCGTAGGCGGCTGCGATGACCTTCACGCCGTGTTTGGCGTAGAACTGCCGGGCCTTGTCGTTGAAGACATTCGCCAGGTAGGTGAGGGTGTCTTCAGGGTACTGAACCGGTGGTTCCACGGGCTGCGCCCGCGACAGGCGGTGCAGGCCTTGGGCGCGGGCAACCTCCAGGGCCTGCACGGCGTCGCGGCGCAGCTGGTTGAGTTGTGAGGGGGGCACAAACCAGGGGCGGGGCAGGGCCAGCTGCACGTCCAGCGGCTCGAACAGGGTGTCGCCCAGCTTGCCCAGGGCAATTTTGAGTTTGTCCTGGGCCTGGCTTTCGTCTTTGGGGGCTTGCCAGGCGATGTCCAACTGCGCGGTGCCGTTGTGCCCCGCTTCGTCGGTCAGGGTCAGTTGCAGCCCGTCAGCGCATTCGGCCAAGTGCATCCACACCCCCATCTTGCGTTCGGCCGACTTTTTCTCCAGCGTGCGCACCCAGTTCATGTCCCGGTTGCGGTTGACCTGCACGCCTTTGCGCAGGTCCTTGAAACCCGCCATCGGGTCTTTGGGCCAAAGCTTCCAGTGGCCTTTGGCGCCTGCGGGTTCTGCGCGGTTGATCTGCAGGCCCACCAGCTCCTTTTGCAGGTCGTAGTAGCACAGGCCGTCGCCGTTGTGGATCACGGCGCTGGGGTCGTCCGTGCCAAGTTCCAGGTGGTCGGCGGCCACGCGGGTGACGTAGCCAATGGGCTGGCCCGGGTTCTTGGGGGTGTCAAAGGCACCGATGTCTTGCTGACGGCCTTGCACAAAGTAGTCGGTGAACTCGCGGTTGAAGTTCTGGTCAGGGTCGGGCACGAAGCTGAAGGTGGCTTTGCCGTGCGAAGCCGGGGCCAGCTCGGGCCGCTCGTTGAGGATCTCGTCGAACAGGCGGCGGTAATGCGCCGTGATGTTCTTGACGTAGGCCATGTCCTTGTAGCGGCCTTCGATCTTGAAGCTGCGGCAACCCACGTCGATGAGTTGGCGCAGGTTCTCGGACTGGTTGTTGTCCTTCATGCTCAGCACATGCTTGTCGTGCGCCACGATGCGGCCCTGGCTGTCCTTGACCTCGTAGGGCAGGCGGCAGGCCTGCGAGCAATCGCCCCGGTTGGCGCTGCGGCCGGTGTGGGCGTGGCTGATGTAGCACTGCCCGCTGTAGGCCACGCACAGCGCCCCGTGGATGAAGAACTCGATGATGCTGCGCTGCGGGTCCAGCACGTCGCGGATGGCGGCGATCTGCGGCAAAGTCAGCTCGCGGGCCAGTACCAGTTTGGAAATGCCTGCGTCTTGCAGGAAACGGGCTTTTTCGGGTGTGCGGATGTCGGTCTGGGTGCTGGCGTGCAGCTGGATGGGCGGCAGGTCGATTTCCAGCAAGCCCATGTCTTGCACGATCAGGGCGTCCACGCCAGCGTCGTAGAGCTGCCAGGCCTGTTTGCGGGCCGCTTCGAGTTCGTCGTCGCGCAGGATGGTGTTGAGCGTGACGAAGATGCGGCTGTGAAAGCGGTGGGCGTGTTGCACCAGCTTGGCGATGTCTTGCACGCTGTTGTCGGCCGTCGAACGGGCGCCAAAAGACGGGCCACCGATGTAGACAGCGTCGGCACCGTGGTTGATGGCCTCGATGCCGATGTCAAAGGTGCGGGCCGGGGAGAGCAGTTCGATCTGGTGGGGAAGCATGGGGACAGATTATCCCAAGAAGCAAAAAACGCGGCACCAGGCCGCGTTTTGAAGGGGAGAGGTCCGGTTTACTGGACCTTGGCCTTGGCGCGCAGGTCTTCCTGGAACTTGCCCATTTTTTGCTGTTGCAGTTGCTGGGCAATTTGCGGCTTGACCTCGTCGAGCTTGGGCAGCTGGGCTTCGCGCACGTCGTCCACGCGGATGATGTGGAAACCGAACTGGCTCTTGACGGGCTCGTCGGCCATCTGGCCCTTGTCCAGTTTGACCATGGCGCCAGAGAACTCGGGCACGTAGCTGTTGGCCGCAGCCCAATCCAGGTCGCCGCCATTGGCGCCAGAGCCGGGGTCTTTGGAATGCTTTTTGGCCAGCTCTTCAAATTTGCCGCCCTTTTTGATCTCGGCAATCAGGGCCTTGGCCTGGTCTTCGGTCTCGACCAGGATGTGGCGGGTACGGTATTCCTTGCCGCCGTTGGCTGCAGCAAATTTGTCGTATTCGGCCTGGATTTCGGCGTCGGTCACCGGATTCTTTTTCTGGAAATCGGCAAACAGTTCGCGGATCAGGATGGTCTGGCGGGCCAGTTCGAGCTGGCTCTTGTATTCCTCGCTGGCGTCCAGGCCGCGCTTCTTGGCTTCCTGCATGAAGATCTCGCGGGCAATGATCTCGTCCTTGAGCTGACCGAGCATGTCGTCGGTGACGGGACGGCCGGACTTTTCAATCTGGGCCTTGAGCGCGTTCACGCGGGAGCTGGGCACAGGCTTGCCGTTGACCACGGCGATGTTCTGGGCAAAGGCTGGGGCGGCCAGCAGGGCCACCAGGGCGGCGGCAAGCATCTGCTTTTTCATGGTCTCAATCCTCGAATTCTCAGGGGAACAGGGTGCAAAAAAGGCAACCACAGAGGGTTGCCCCGGTTCAGATCAGCTCAATGGCCAAGGCATGGAGGCCTTGGTCGATGAAATCTTGCAGCGCATCATACACAAGCCGATGGCGCTGGACGCGGCTCAAACCTGTAAACAAAGGTGACGCCACGCGCACCCGCATGTGGCTGCCCGAGCCGGTGGGACTGGCCCCGGCGTGCCCGGCGTGGGCGCCGCTTTCGTCGATCACCTGCAAGGCGGTCGCATGCAGCCGCTCGCGCAGGCGCTGCTCGATCTGTTGGTCGATGCTCAGCGGGCTCATGGCTGCTCGTCCTTGGGCAGGTGGCGCGAGACATAAATGCCCTGGCCCAGCAAAAACACCAGTGGAAAGGCGTAACCCCAGAGCTTGAAGTTGATCCAGGCATCGGTGCTGAAATACGCGGCCACATAGGCGTTGATGCCGGCCATGAAGATGCAATACAGCACCCAGGACACATTGAGCCGGTGCCAAACGGGGGCTGGCAGCTTGAGCTGCTGGCCCAGCAGGCTTTGCAATGCGTTCTTTTTGAAGATGCCGTGTGCCACGGCCAGGCCCACGGCCAGACCGGCGTAGAGCAGGGTGGGCTTCCATTTGATGAAGCGCTCGTCGTGCAGGCCCAGCGTCAAGGCGCCAAAAATCAGCACCAGGCCCAGTGTGACCTTGTGCATGGTCTGCAGTTTGCCGTCCAAACGCCAGATCAGAATCGTTTGCAGCACAGTGGCTGCCATCAGGATGCCGGTGGCGTTGTAGATGTCGCCCATCTTGTAGGCGATGAAAAACAGCAAGATGGGGAAGAAGTCGATCAGGAATTTCATGCGGACGTGCCGTGAGAAGAGCTTGTGCCTGCGGCACTTACAAAGGCTCGAAGTCTAACGAAGCCGAGTTCATGCAATAGCGCAAGCCCGTGGGCGCTGGGCCGTCTTCAAACACATGGCCCAGGTGGGCGCCGCATTGGGCGCACACCGTCTCAACCCGCACCATGCCGTGGCTGCGGTCCACACGTTCTTCGATCGCTTCGGGGTGGGCCGCCTGGTAAAAGCTGGGCCAGCCGCAACCCGCGTCGAACTTGGTGTCGGATTGGAACAGCTCGGCGTCACAGCAGATGCAGCGGTAGGTGCCGCTGGCCCAATGCCCCTCGTAGCGGCCCGTGAAAGGGCGTTCGGTGGCAGCCTGGCGGGTCACGGCAAAGGCGGCAGGCTCGGCGTTTTTGGCTGCCAGCAGTTCGCGCCACTGCGCATCGGTTTTGTGGATCTTGTCCATGGTGTGCTCAAGAGGAACAGCTGATTTCAAGTTGTCCCGCCCAGTCGGGCGGAAAGTCGGCCCAGGCGTCCATGCCGGGGTGTTCGTCAAACGGCGAATGTAACAAGTGCAGCAGCCGGTCGATTTCGGCAAAGTCACCCGATTGGGCCTGGCGGATGGCGGTTTCGGCCAGGTGGTTGCGCAACACGAATTTGGGGTTGGTGCGCAGCATGGCCTGACCCAGCGGGCAGGCATCGGCCTGACCCACACGGGCCCGGTAACGCGCCAGCCAGGCTTGCCAGCGGGCGCGGTCCAAGAACAAGTCGTGCACGGCAGGCCAGTGGGCGCCGTCCCAGCCAGAGGCCATGGCCTGGCTCAGGCGACGCCAGAAAATGGGGTAGTCGGTGCGCTCCGAGGCCATCAGTTGCAGCAAGTCTTCCACCAGCGTCCAGTCGGCTTCACGCAGGCCTTCGCTGGCCAGATCGCCACTCAGACCCAGCTTGGCACGCATGGCGTCGCCCAGGGCGCGCGGAAAAGCGGTTTTGTAGCCTTCCAGCACCGCGCTGGCTTGCTCGGGCTCGCCGATCAGCGGCAGCAAGGCCTGGCCCAGGCAATACAGGTTCCAGTAGGCGATGTTGGGCTGGCGTGCCCAGCTGTAGCGCCCTTGCGTGTCCGAGTGGTTGCAGATGTGGTTCGGGTCAAAGCCGTCCAGAAACTGGAAAGGCCCGTAGTCCATCGTCAGGCCGAGCAGACTCATGTTGTCGGTGTTCATCACGCCGTGGCAAAAACCCACGGCCTGCCATTGGGCGAGCAGGGCAGCGGTGCGCTGCTGCACTTCATCCAGCAAACCGGCGTACACATTGCCGCCCCATGCACTGGCGCGCTCGCGGGCTTGTGGCAGGTGGTGTTCGATGGCGTGGTCGGTCAGGATGCGCAGGGTGCCGATCTGGTCGCGGGCAGCAAAGTGCTCAAAGTGACCAAATCGCAAAAAACTGGGGGCCATGCGCGTGACCACGGCGGCGGTCTCAAGGGTTTCGCGGCGCACCGGTTCGGGCGATGCCACCAGGCCCAGCGCCCGCGTGGTCGGGATGCCCAGGCCATGCATGGCTTCACTGCACAGGTATTCGCGGATGCTTGAACGCAGCACCGCCCGCCCGTCGCCCATGCGCGAATAAGGCGTTCGTCCGGCGCCCTTGAGCTGGATTTCCTGCACACCCAATTGGGAGTTGGCTTCGCCCAGCAAGATCGCCCGGCCATCGCCCAATTGCCCTGCCCAGTGGCCAAACTGGTGGCCGCTGTAAACGCTGGCCAGCGGGTCGCTGCCTTCAAGCAGGGTGTTGCCGGACCAAGGCGCAGGGTCGCTCAACACCTGGTCGGGCCAGCCCAGTTCGGCCAGCAAGGCGTGGTTGCGGGCAGCCCAGACCGGCTTTTGCAGCGGCGTGGGCCGCAAGCGGGTGTAAAAGTCCGGCCCCAGCGCAGCAAACCGGGGGGTCCATTGCAAAGAGGTGGAAGAGGGCGTAGCGCTGTCGGGATAGCTCATGTGCGGATTGTCCTCGGCCAGTCAATGGCCTGTGCAACCTCGGGTTTCTACGGGTGAATCGGCTTGAAATAAAAAAGCACGGTCGTGCACAATCGTCGGTTTCGTATTTCTACAGATTAAGGAATAGCCATGCTGGGTCAAATGCAGCAACAACCGCTGTTGATTTCGTCTCTGATCGAGTTTGCCGAGCGCCACCATGGCGACGGGGAGATCGTCTCGCGCCGGGTCGAGGGCGACATCCACCGCTACACCTGGGCCGATGTGGCCAAGCGTTCCCGTCAGGTGGCCAACGCGCTGGACGGCATGAAGCTGGCCATGAGCGACCGTGTGGCCACGCTGGCCTGGAACGGCTACCGCCACCTGGAGTTGTACTTTGGCGTGAGCGGATCGGGCCGTGTGCTGCACACCCTCAACCCGCGCCTGCACCCTGACCAGGTGGTCTGGATCGCCAACCACGCCGAAGACCAGGTGCTGTGTTTTGACATGACCTTTCTGCCGCTGGTGCAGGCCGTGCATGCCAAATGCGGCACCGTCAAGCAATGGGTGGCCCTGTGCGACGCTGACAAATTGCCCGCCGACACAGGCATCCCTGGCCTGATCAGTTACGAAGCCTGGATCGGCGGCCAGCAGGACACCTACAGCTGGCCGGTGTTTGACGAAAACAGCGCGTCCAGCATGTGCTACACCAGCGGCACCACCGGCAACCCCAAGGCCGCGCTTTACAGCCACCGTTCCACCATCCTGCACGCCTACGCCGCTGCCATGCCCGATGTGATGTGCATCTCGGCGCGCGACAGCATCCTCCCTGTGGTGCCCATGTTCCACGTCAATGCCTGGGGCATCCCGTACAGCGCGGCCATGACCGGCGCCAAATTGGTGTTCCCCGGCCCGGCCCTGGATGGCAAATCCGTTTATGAATTGATCGAGGCCGAAGGCGTGACCTTTGCAGCGGGCGTGCCCACCGTCTGGCAGATGCTGCTGGGCCACATGAAACCAGCCGGCCTGAAGTTCAGCAAACTCTCGCGCACCGTGATCGGCGGCTCGGCCTGTCCACCCGCCATGATCGATGCCTTCCGCGAAGACTACGGTGTGGACGTGCTGCACGCCTGGGGCATGACCGAGCTGAGCCCGCTGGGCACCTTGTGCACACTCAAGAACAAACACAACAAGCTGCCCGCAGAAGAACAAATGAAGCTGCGCCTCAAGCAGGGCCGCTGCATCTTCGGCATCGACATGAAGATCGTCGACAGCGAAGGCAAAGTGCTGCCGCACGACGGCAAAACGGCGGGTGACCTGCTGGTCAAAGGCCCCTGGGTGATCGCCAGCTACTTCAAGCAAGAAGGCGGCAGCCCCCTGGTGGACGGCTGGTTCCCCACGGGCGACGTGGCCACGATTGACGCCGACGGTTTCATGCAGATCACCGACCGCAGCAAGGACGTCATCAAGTCCGGCGGTGAGTGGATCAGCTCGATCGACATTGAAAACATTGCCATGGCGCACCCCGCCGTCGCGATGGCGGCCTGCGTGGGCATCTTCCACCCCAAATGGGACGAGCGCCCGATCGTGTGCGTGGTCAAGAAGCCCGGCGCCGAAGTCACGCGCGACGAGCTGATCGCTTTCTACGAGGGCAAGACCGCCAAGTGGCAGATTCCGGACGACGCGGTGTTTGTCGACGCCATCCCGCTGGGCGCCACCGGCAAGATGCTCAAGACCAAGCTGCGTGAGCAGCTGGCGGGCTACAAATTGCCTGGACTTTGATGGGGTGCGCGCGTGAACAACATTGATCTGCGTTAGTCACGCGCGCGATACCTCTTAGGGGCAAACCCCGAGCGGATTCACTGTTAAAAAAGATACGCTGACGTTGTTCTGATCAACCAGCAGGAGACAACTAATGAAGAACGCTTTTCGGATGATTGCTGTGGCCGCTTTGGCTGCTTGTGCCACAGGCGCTTTTGCCCAAAAGGGCGAGACCGTCAAGATCGCCTGGATCGACCCGTTGTCGGGCCTGATGGCACCGGTGGGCACCAACCAGCTCAAGAGCTTCCAGTTCTTTGCTGACAAGTTCAGCGGGGCAGGCAACGCCGCCGGCGTCAAGTTCGAAGTCATCGGCATCGACAACAAACTGAGCCCCGCCGAAAGCCTGAATGCCCTCAAAGCCGCCATGGACCAGGGCGTGCGCTACATCACCCAGGGCAATGGCTCCTCGGTGGCCGGCGCGCTGATCGAAGCTGTCAACAAGCACAACGAGCGCAACCCCGGCAAGGAAATCATTTTCCTGAACCACTCGGCGGTGGATCCGGATTTCACCAACAGCAAATGCAGCTTCTGGCATTTCCGTTTCGATGCCGATACCTCGATGAAGATCGAAGCCATGACCACCTTCATGGCCGAACAAAAGGACATCAAGAAGGTTTACCTGTTCAACCAGAACTATTCGCACGGTCACCAGGTGGCCAAGTACGCCAAGGAAAACCTGGCCCGCAAGCGGTCGGACGTGCAAATCGTGGGCGAAGAGCTGCATCCGCTGGCCCAGGTGCGTGATTTCTCCCCTTACATCGCCAAGATCAAGGCTTCTGGCGCCGACACGGTCATCACCGGCAACTGGGGTTCTGACCTGGCGCTGCTGGTCAAGGCGGCCAACGAAGGGGGCTACAACGGCAAGTTCTACACCTACTACACCGGCGTGACGGGCACCCCCACGGCGCTGGGTCAGGGCGGGGCAGGGCGTGTCTACCAGATCGCCTACAACCACTACAACATGGGCGGGGACACCGCCAAGTGGATGGCCGAATTCAAGACCAAGTTCAACGACGATTTCTACACCGGCTCGGTGATTTCCATCTTCAAGGGCCTGGGCGAAGCCATGGCCAAGGCCAAGTCCACCGAACCGGTGAAAGTGGCCGCAGCCTTTGAAGGCCTGAAGTACAACAACTTCAATGGCGAAGTCGAGATGCGCAAGACCGACCACCAGCTGCAGCAGCCGCTGTACATGACGGTCTGGCAAAAGGTCGACAAGAAGTACCCCTACAGCCCCGAGAACACGGGCATGACGCTGGCCCCGGTCAAGGAGTTCCCGTCCTATGTGTCGAGCACGCCGACCAGCTGCCAGATGAAGCGTCCAGGCTGAACCCACGCGCTCGCCTGAGCGCACCAGGGCCCGACAACCCCGCCGTTATCGGGCCCTTTTTTCAAACACTCTTTTTCTCCCCGCAGTCTCCACTGTCCCTTTCATGCAGTACCGGCCCCAACCATCGCTTTGACCGCGTTGGGACCAGGAAGGTTCCCCTCCGATGGAGTTCTTCATCATTTCCATGCTCAATGGCTTGAGCTACGGGCTGTTGCTGTTCATGCTCAGCTCGGGTTTGACATTGATTTTTTCCATGATGGGTGTGCTCAATTTTGCGCATGCCAGTTTCTACATGGTGGGCGCCTATGTGGGCTACGCCCTCACCGGCATCCTGGGTTTCTGGCCGGCGCTGCTGGTCTCGCCGCTCGTGGTAGGGGCGTGTGGTGCGCTGTTCGAGCGCCTGAGCCTGCGCAAAGTCCATCCCTATGGCCATGTGCCCGAACTGCTGGTGACTTTCGGCCTGTCTTATGTGGTGCTGGAGGTGGTGCAGCTGGTGTGGGGACGCACGGCAGTCGAGTTCCAGCCGCCGGAGCTGCTGCGCGGCTCGGCCTTCACGCTGATCAACCATTCCCTTGATGGCCTGCGGCTGGTCTGGGGCGCGGCACCAGCCGAGCTGTGCAGCGCTGCCGATGCGGCGGTGCGGGTAGTGTGTTCGCCGTTCCCGGCCACGCGCGCCTTCATGATGCTGATCGCACTTTTGATGCTGGTGTCCCTGTGGCTTTTGCTCACGCGTACCCGCATTGGCCTGGTGATCCAGGCCGCGCTCACCCACCCCGAAATGGTCGAGGCCCTGGGCCACAACGTGCCCCGCGTCTTCATGCTGGTGTTTGGTGCAGGCACAGGCCTGGCAGGTCTGGCGGGTGTGATCGGGGGCAGCACTTTCGTGACCGAGCCGGCCATGGCGGCCACCGTGGGTTCGGTGATCTTTGTGGTCGTTGTGGTGGGGGGCATGGGCTCGCTCTCGGGGGCCTTCCTCGCATCGGTGCTGATCGGTGTGATCCAGACCTTTGCCGTGGCCATCGACTACTCTTTCCTGACCCTGGCACGTGACATGGGCTGGGTGCTTTCGGCATCGGCGCAGGACAACACGTTCGCCAGACTCACGGTGTCCCAGGTGGCGCCCATCCTGCCGTACCTGTTCCTGGTACTGATCCTGATCTTCCGGCCCAAAGGCCTTTTGGGCACACGGGAGGGCTGAACCATGGCCGCTGTCTACGCTTTCAAACCCTACAACGTGGGGCGCTGGGTCATCTGGAGTGCTTTCGCCCTGATCCTGCTCTGCGCACCGCTGCTCTTTCGCAGCAACCTGTCGCAGACCATGCTCACGCAGATGGGTGTGGCCATCATCGCCTGCCTGTCCTACAACATGCTGCTGGGGCAGGGCGGCATGCTCAGTTTCGGGCATGCGGTCTACACCGGTCTGGGCTCGTACATGGCCATGCACGCGCTCAATGCCGTGGGCGCAGGCCAGCTGGGCATTCCGGTCAGTCTGCTGCCTCTGGTGGGCGGTGTGGCGGGCATGGGCTTTGCCGTGCTGCTGGGCTGGGTCACCACCCGCAAATCGGGTACCCCTTTTGCCATGATCACCATGGGTGTGGCCGAGCTGGTGTTTGCCATGTCGCTCATGTTCTCCGAGTTCTTCGGTGGCGAGGCGGGCGTCTCGGGCAACCGGGTGACGGGTCAGGCCTTCATGGGCATCACCTTCGGTCCGCAGATCCAGATCTACTACCTGATCGCGGCCTACACCTTTGTCTGTGTGGCGCTCATGTTCGCCTTCACCCAGACCCCGCTGGGCCGCATCCTGAACGCGGTGCGTGACAATCCCGAACGTGTCGAGTTCATCGGCTACAACACCCAGCGCGTGCGCTATCTGGCCTTCATCATTGCGGGCTTCTTTGCCGGCATTGCCGGAGGCCTGAGCGCGCTGAACTTCGAGATCGTGACGGCCGAGGTGGTGGGGGCTGGTCGCTCGGGCGCCTACCTGCTCTTCACCTTCCTGGGCGGTGCCACCTTTTTCTTTGGCCCCATCATCGGCGCAGTGCTGATGATCATCGCCTCTGTGCTGTTGTCGGAACTGACCAAGGCCTGGCTGTTGTACCTGGGCCTGGTCTTCCTGTTCATGGTCATGTATGCGCCCGGTGGCATTGCCAGCCTGATCATGATGAACCTGCGTGTGGCCAGGTTTGGCAAGCTGCGCCAGATCTGGACCAGCTACCTGGGCCTGGGCGTCACTGCCGTGGTCATGCTGGCAGGCGCCGGTGCCATGATCGAGATGGTCTACCACCTGCAACTCAATTCGGCGCTGGGCGATGTGGTGCGCTTCATGGGCGTGCCACTCAATGCCAAAGGCGTGGACAGCTGGGTGGGCGCCGCCTTTGTTTTGCTGACCGGCATCGGCCTGTTTGAACTGGCTCGCCGCCAATACATGCACGAATGGGGCGAAATCCAGGCAGAGATCGAGAAAGAAATCAAGCGTCGGGAGACTGCAGTATGAGCACCTGCGCCCTTGAACTGAAAGACGTTCGCAAGAGCTTTGGCAAGACCGAAATCATTCGTGGCGTGAACCTGGCGGTGAACGCCGGTGAACGTGTGGCCGTGATCGGACCCAACGGCGCGGGCAAGTCCACGCTGTTCAACCTCATCAGTGGCCGCTTTGGCCCCAGCAGCGGCGAAATCTTGTTGGCTGGCCAGCGCATTGATCAGAAGAAGCCCTACGAGATCAACCGCATGGGCTTGTCGCGCAGCTTCCAGATCACCAACATCTTTCCCAAGCTCAGCGTGTTTGAAAACCTGCGCTGTGCGGTGCTCTGGAGCCTGGGCTACAAGTACACCTTCTTCAAGTTCCTGTCGGGCCTGAAAGACGCCAACGACCGTGCCGAGGAACTCCTGGAGATGATCGGCCTGGAAAAGCGCCGTGACACCTTGGCCATGAACATGACCTACGCTGAGCAGCGCGCCCTGGAGATCGGCATCACGATTGCGGGCGGCGCCGATGTGATCTTGCTGGACGAGCCCACAGCAGGCATGAGCAAGAGTGAGACTTCGCGCTTCATCTCGCTCATCCGCAAGGTGACCGAGGGCAAAACATTGCTGACGGTGGAGCACGACATGGGCGTGGTGTTTGGCCTGGCCGACAAGATCGCTGTGGTCGTCTATGGCGAGGTGCTCGCGTTTGACACGCCTGAAGCGGTGCGTGCCAACGCCAAGGTGCAAGAGGCCTACCTGGGCTCTTCCGTTGCAGACTCTCAAGCAGGAGGACACTGAGATGCTGCGCGTAGACAATCTGCATGCCTATTACGGCAAAAGCCATGTGTTGCATGGCGTGAACTTCGACGTGCGCGCGGGCGAGATCGTCGCCTTGCTGGGACGCAACGGCTCGGGCCGTTCCACCACGGCCAAGGCCATCATGGGCCTGGTGGAATGCCAGGGCACCATTGACTGGAACGGCAAAGCCATTCAGGGCAAGAAGGCCTACGAAATCGCCCATCTGGGCCTGGGCTACGTGCCGGAAAACCGGGACATCTTTCCCAAATTGACGGTCCACCAGAACCTGCAGCTGGGTCAAAAGGGTTCGGGCAAAGGCGCACGCTGGTCGTTTGACGACATGTACGCCATGTTTCCGCGCCTCAAAGAGCGCGAACACACCGAAGCGGGTGTGCTCTCGGGCGGCGAGCAGCAGATGCTGACCCTGTGTCGAACCCTCATGGGCGACCCCGATCTCATCATCATTGATGAACCCACCGAGGGCCTGGCCCCCAAGATCGTCGAGTTGGTGGGTCAGTATTTACAGGAACTCAAGCGCCGCGGCATCTCGGTCTTGCTGATCGAACAAAAACTGACCATTGCCATGAACATCTCCGACCGGGCCCTGGTCATGGGGCACGGCTCCATTGTGTTTGAGGGCACGCCTGAAGCCTTGCGCGCCAACAACTACATCCGCAAGGAGTGGCTGGAGGTTTGACCTTGGAAGTCAATGCACAAGCCTGCACTGCAAGCGATTGACCAACGCCATCGCCAGCACGGCAGGCTTTTGCATGGCTTTGCGTCGCCTCTGCGACCGACCAAGGGTTTCCATGCGCTTGCCAGGTCATGGTTCCATGTTAAAAACGAACGGTCGTTCTTTTTCCATATCTCCCTAAAGGAATTCCAGCATGACAGCTGAATACAAAGTTCACGGCGACGTGGCGGTCATCACCCTGATGAATCCGCCCGTCAACGGTCTGGGTCTGAGCACCCGCGTCGGCATCACCAACGGCCTGGAGCAGGCGAACAGCGATGCGGCCGTCAAAGCCATCGTCATCACCGGTGGCGGCAAAGCCTTTTCTGGCGGTGCCGACATCAAGGAATTCGGCTCACCCAAGGCCTTGCAAGAACCCAATCTGCTGTCGGTCATCCGCGCTTGCGAAAACTCGGCCAAACCGGTGGTCGCAGCGGTGCACAGCGTGGCCATGGGCGGCGGCCTGGAGCTGGCACTGGGTTGCCACTACCGCATTGCCGCCCCGGGCACCACGATTGCGCTGCCTGAAGTCAAACTGGGCCTGATCCCCGGCGCGGGCGGCACACAGCGCCTGCCGCGCGTGATCGGTGTTGAAGCGGCCCTGAACCTGATCGTCAGCGGCGAGTCCATCAAGAGCGAAATGCTGGCCATGCTGCCCGGCCAGAAACTGTGGGACGCCATGGCCCAATCGGCCGACAGCCTGGCTGAAGAAGCCCTGGCCCTGGCCCGCAAGGTGGCCGCGCAGCACGCCGATGGCAGCCCACTGCCCCTGGTTCGAAACCTGCCGTGCAAACACCCACACGGTGACGCCTACTTCCAGTTCACCCGCAACATGGTCAAGGGCATGGCCAAGAACCTGCCCGCACCGCTCAAGTGCGTGGAAGCCGTCGAAGCCGCCACCAAGAAGAAGTTTGAAGATGGCATGGCGTTTGAGCGCGAGATCTTCATCAACCTGATGTGGACGCCCGAGTGCCGTTCGCTGCGCCACATTTTTGTGGCCGACCGTGCTGCCAGCAAGATCCCCGACGTGCCCGAAGACACGCCCAAGCGCGAGATCAAGAGCGTGGCCGTGATTGGTGCGGGCACCATGGGCGGCGGCATTTCCATGAATTTCCTGAATGCAGGCATCCCCGTCAAGATGCTGGAGATGAAGCAAGACGCGCTGGACCGTGGCATCGCCACCATCCGCAAGAACTACGAAGCCCAGGTCAAGAAGGGCAAGCTCAAGCAAGAGAAATACGACGAGCGCATGGCGCTGTTGTCCACCACGCTGTCCTACGACGACATTGGCCAGGCCGACCTGGTGATCGAAGCCGTGTTTGAGGAAATGGGCGTCAAGGAAGCCGTCTTCAAGCAGCTCGACAAGGTGATGAAGCCCGGCGCCATTCTGGCGTCCAACACCTCCACGCTCGATGTGAACAAGATCGCCAGCTTCACCGCCCGTCCGCAGGACGTCGTGGGCATGCACTTCTTCAGCCCCGCCAACGTGATGAAGCTGCTGGAAGTGGTGCGCGGCGAGAAAACCGCCAAGGACGTGCTGGCCAGCGTGATGGCGATTGGCAAGAAGATCAAGAAAACCGCCGTGGTCTCGGGTGTGTGCGACGGCTTCATTGGCAACCGCATGATCGAACAGTACAGCCGCCAGGCCGGTTTCCTGATCGAAGAAGGCTGCACCCCCGCACAGGTGGACAAGGCCGTCGAGAAATTTGGCTTTGCCATGGGCCCCTTCCGCATGGGCGACCTGGCCGGCAACGACATCGGCTGGGCGATCCGCAAGCGCCGTTACACCGAAAAACCCAACCTCAAGTACAGCAAGACCGCTGACCTGCTGTGCGAGCTGGGCCGCTTTGGCCAGAAGACAGGCGCCGGCTGGTACGACTACCAGGCCGGCAAGCGCGATGCCATCCCCAGCAAGCTGGTGGAAGACATGATCGCCAAGCACCGCACAGATTTGGGCATCACGCCGCGCAAGATTTCGGACGAAGAAATCGTGCAGCGTCTGGTGTTCTCGCTGGTCAATGAGGCCTGTCACATTCTGGAAGAGGGGATTGCCAGCAAGGCCAGCGACATCGACATGGTCTACATCACCGGCTACGGCTTTCCGTTCTGGCGCGGTGGCCCCATGCTCTACGCCGACACGGTGGGTCTGTTCAACGTGGCAGAAAGCATGAAGCGCTTTGCCAAGAACCCGCTCGACGACGCCGCATTCTGGCAACCCGCGCCACTGCTGGCACGCCTGGTCGCCGAGGGCAAGACCTTCAACTGAAGGCCGATACGTCACAGACACACAGAGAGATTCAAATGACCAACGCCGTTATCGTTTCTACCGCCCGCACCCCTCTGGCCAAGAGCTGGAAGGGCGCTTTCAACATGACCCACGGCGCCACGCTCGGCGGCCACGCAGTGCAGCACGCTGTGGCGCGTGCCGGCATCGACGGTGCCGAAGTCGAAGACGTGATCATGGGTTGCGCCACCCCCGAGGGTGCCACGGGTGCCAACATTGCCCGTCAGATCGCGCTCAAGGCCGGCTTGCCGATTTCTGTTTCCGGCTTGACCGTGAACCGTTTTTGCTCTTCCGGCCTGCAGACCATTGCCCTGGCCGCCCAGCGCATCATCGCCGGTGAAGGCCAGATCTACGTGGCCGGTGGTGTGGAAAGCATCTCCTGTGTGCAGCAGGAAATGAACACCCACATGCTGCAGGACTTGTCTCTGGCCAAACAAAAGCCCGAGATCTACTGGAACATGCTGCAAACGGCTGAGCAAGTGGCCAAGCGCTACAAGATCGGCCGTGACCGCATGGACGAGTACGGTGCTGCCAGCCAGCAAAAAGCCTGTGCTGCCGCTGCGGCAGGTTTGCTGGACGCCGAAATCGCCCCCATCACCGTCACGCAAGGCGTGATCGACAAAGTCATGGGCATGACCACCAAACAAGTGACCGTGAGCCGCGACGAAGGCCTGCGCGAAGGCACCACCGTCGAGGCCATCAGCGGCCTGCGCTCCGCTCTGCCGGGCGGCCTGGTGACGGCGGGCAACGCCAGCCAGTTCTCAGACGGTGCGGGCGCCTGTGTGCTCATGGACGAGAAACTGGCAGAGCAAAAGGGCCTGAAACCTCTGGGCCGCTTCCTGGGCTTTGCCGTGGCCGGTTGCGAGCCCGACGAGATGGGCATTGGCCCGGTGTTCGCCGTGCCCAAAGCCCTGGCGCGCCTGGGCCTGACGGTGAACGACATCGACTTGTGGGAACTCAACGAAGCGTTTGCGGTGCAGGTGCTGTACTGCCGCGACAAGCTGGGCATCCCGGCCGACCGCCTGAACGTGAACGGCGGCGCCATCGCTGTGGGCCACCCCTATGGTGTGTCGGGCCAACGCCTGACGGGCCATGCCCTGATCGAAGGCAAGCGCCGTGGCGCCAAGCGCGTGGCCGTGACCATGTGCATCGGCGGCGGCATGGGCGCCTGCGGCATCTTCGAAGTGCTTTGATGCACCACTGTCGCGTGGATGTCTGATCCACAGCAGGGCAGGCGGCATGATGCTTCCTGCCCTTTTTTATGGCTTGTCTCATGTCTCTGCGCCCCACCATCGATTTCCTGCTCCATGACTGGCTTCAGGTCGAAAGCCTGCAAAGCCGCGAGCGTTTTGCCGACCACAGCCGCGAAACCTTTGACGCGGTGCTCGACACCTGCGAGCGCATCGCTCGCGAAAAATACGCGCCTTTCAACCGCACGGTGGACATCGAGGAGCCGCGCTTTGACGGCGAAAAAGTGATCCTGCCCCAGGCCACGCACGATGCCTACAAGGCTTATGGCGAATCCGGCATGCTGAGTGCGGCGCAAGACTACGAGATCGGTGGCATGCAACTGCCCTACACCGTCGAGGCGGCGGCCAATGCCTTTTTTGCCATGGCCTCGGTCAGCATCGGCTCGGGCATGCTCACCAGCGGCAACGCGAATTTGCTGATGGCGCACGGCACCAAGCTGCAAAAGCAGGTGTTCGCGCTCAACGAATTTTCTGGCCGCTTCTCGGGCACCATGTGCCTGAGCGAACCGCAAGCGGGTTCGAGCCTGAGCGACGTGATGACCCGCGCCACGCCCGATGGTGAGGGCTTCGAGTCCGATGCGCTGGGGCCACGCTACCGTTTGCGCGGCAACAAGATGTGGATCTCCTCCGGTGAGCATGAACTCTCGGAAAACATCATCCATCTGGTGCTGGCCAAGATCCCGGACGCGAACGGCCAACTGGTGCCAGGCGTCAAAGGCATATCCCTCTTCATCGTGCCCAAAAAGCTGGTGGATACCCAGGGCCAACTGACGGGCGAGCGCAACGACGTGGCCCTGGCGGGCCTGAACCACAAGTGTGGCTGGCGCGGCACGACCAACACCTTGCTGAATTTTGGCGAGGGCAAGTACCCGGTGCGGGGTGGCGCTGGCGCCGTGGGTTATCTGGTGGGCCAGCCCGGCGAAGGCCTCAAATGCATGTTCCACATGATGAACGAGGCCCGCATCGGCGTGGGCATGGCCGCCACCATGCTGGGCATGGCCGGTTATTACGCCAGCCTGGATTACGCCAGGAACCGGCCGCAAGGTCGTCCAACGGGGGCAGGGGGCAAAGACGCCAGCCGTCCGCAGGTGCGCATCATTGAACACGCCGACATCAAGCGCATGTTGCTGGCGCAAAAAAGCTACAGCGAAGGCGCCCTGGCGCTGGCCCTGTACAGCGCCCGCCTGGTGGACGAGCAGCACACCGGCCAAGCCAAGGCCGCTGACGAGGCCCGTTTGCTGCTGGAGGTGTTGACCCCCATCGTCAAGAGCTTTCCCAGCGAATGGTGCCTGGAGGCCAACAGCCTGGCCATCCAGATCCACGGTGGCTATGGTTACACGCGCGACTTTCCGGTGGAGCAGTACTGGCGCGACAACCGCCTGAACATGATCCACGAGGGCACCCACGGCATCCAGGCCATGGACCTGCTGGGCCGCAAGGTGCTGATGGAAGGCGGCCAAGGCCTGAAGCTGCTGGCTGCGCGCATGCAGGCCACGGCAAGCCGCGTGTCACCTGAATGGGCTGACGAAGCCCGCCAGTTGCTGGACGCCCTGCAGCAGGTGGGCGCCGCCACCCAGGCCGCCTGGAAAGACGCCGAACCCGCCCAGGCCCTGGCCAATGCCGTTCCTTATTTGCAGGCCTTTGGGCACACCGTGATCGCCTGGATCTGGCTCGATGTGGTGCAAAGTGCGCAGGGCGATGCACCCGCCCAGGTGGGTCGTCGCGCTGCTGCCCGGTATTTTTTCCGTTATGAACTGCCCAAAATCAGCGCCTGGCTGCAGGTGGTGTCGCGCCGCGACCCGACTTGCGCCGAGGTGCCCGAAGATGCTTTCTGAACCCCATTGAAGGAATTGCCATGACACGCACTGTTCAACAACTGTTTGACCTCACCGGCCAGGTGGCCCTGGTGACCGGCGGCTCGCGCGGTCTGGGCCTGCAGATGGCCCATGCCCTGGGCGAAGCAGGCGCCAAGATCATGCTCAGCTCGCGCAAGGCCGCCGACCTGGAAGAAGCCGCCGCCGAACTGCAGGCCGCAGGCATTGATGCCCGCTGGATTGCCGCCGACTGCGGCAAGGAAGAAGACATCCGCCGTCTGGCCGCCGAGACGATCGAGCGCATGGGCCCCATCGACATCCTGGTCAACAACGCGGGCGCCACCTGGGGCGCCCCTGCCGAAGACCACCCGGTCGAAGCCTGGGACAAGGTGATGAACCTGAACGTTCGCGGCTATTTCATCTTGTCGCAGGAGGTGGCCAAGCGCAGTTTCATCCCACGCGGCAAGGGCCGCATTCTGAATGTGGCTTCCATTGCCGGTCTGGCAGGCAATCCTTCCGAGATGAAGACCATCGCCTACAACACCTCCAAGGGGGCGGTCATCAACTTCACCCGTGCGCTGGCCGGAGAGTGGGGCGAACATGGCATCACCGTCAACGCCATTTGTCCGGGCTTTTTCCCCAGCAAGATGACACACGGGCTGCTGGCCCAGCTGGGGGCCGACAAGATGGCCCAGGGTGCGCCGCTGCGCCGCCTGGGCGACGACGAGGACCTCAAGGGCCTGGTGGTGCTCTACGCCTCCGACGCAGGCAAGCACATCACCGGTCAATGGATGGCCGTGGACGGCGGCGTGAGCGCCATCATTGGCGGCTGAGTTCAGAGAGCCTGGACATGAGCATTCCATTTGGCGCTCGCATTCCCTTTGTTGACCACCTGGGCTTCACCCTTGAAAAGTTCGAGGGGGGTGATTCCGAGCTGCATTTCGCCCCCCGCCCGGAACACCTCAACTCGTTTGATGTGACGCACGGCGGCGCGGTGATGACCTTTCTGGACGTGATCATGGCCACCGCCGCGCGCAGCGTGGCGCCTGAGCTGGGCGTGGTGACGATTGAAATGAAGACCAGCTTCATGCGCCCCGCCAAGGTGCCTGCAGGCGCCAGCTTGGTCGGCCAGGGCCATTTGCTGCACCGCACGCGTTCGATGGCCTTCACCGAAGGCCGCATCTACGACGCCGATGGCCAGCTGTGCGCCAGTGCCACCGGCACTTTCAAATATGTGAAGCGCCAGGCCCACACCGGCCCTTCCACCGACTGAGTTTTTTCGCGGCCATGTCGCCGCTCCCACCGCAACACCCACAACAGGAAATCACCATGCCCCAAAACCACCAGATCCTGCTCGACAACCGCCCGCAAGGCGAGGCCGTGGTCGGCAACTTCAAACTCGTTGAAACCCCCACGCCCGCCCTGCAAGACGGCCAGGTGCTGGTGCGCCACCACTACCTGAGCCTGGACCCCTACATGCGTGGCCGCATGAACGAGAGCAAGAGTTACGCGCAACCGCAGCCCCTGGGCGAAGTGATGATCGGCGGCACCGTGGGCGAGGTGACCGAGAGCCTGCACCCCAAATTCAAGGTCGGCGACAAGGTGGTCGGCATGGGCGGCTGGCAGGAATACAGCGTGGTCGATGCCAATGTGGTCGGCGCCTTGCGCAAGGTGGACACCACCCATGTGCCGCTCAGCCACTACCTGGGTGCCGTGGGCATGCCTGGCGTCACTGCGTGGTACGGCCTGGTCAAGATCATTGCGCCCAAGGCCGGCGAAACCGTGACGGTGAGCGCCGCCAGCGGTGCAGTGGGCAGTGCCTATGGCGCGCTCGCCAAGGCGCGCGGTTGCCGTGTGGTCGGCATTGCGGGCGGCAAGGACAAATGCGACTACGTGGTCAACGAGCTCGGCTTTGATGCCTGCATTGACTACAAACAGCACAAGGACTACCTGAGCCTGTCCAAGGCCCTGCGCGAAGCCTGCCCGAACGGCATTGACGGCCACTTTGAAAACGTGGGTGGCATGGTGCTCGACGCTGTGATGCTGCGCACCAACGCCTTTGCCCGCATTGCGGTGTGCGGCATGATCGCCGGCTACGATGGCGCGCCACTGCCCATGGCCAACCCGGCACTGATCCTGGTCAACCGCATGAAGATCGAAGGCTTCATCGTCAGTGAACACATGGAAGTCTGGCCCGAAGCCCTGCAAGAACTGGGCACTTTGGTGGGCACCGGCAAGCTGCGCCCGCGCGAGAGCGTGGCCCAGGGTCTGGCCGCCGCGCCCGAGGCATTTTTGGGCTTGCTCAAGGGCAAGAACTTCGGCAAACAACTGGTGAAACTGGTCTGAGCAGCGCCATGACCGACATCCTCCTTCACCATTACCCGAACTCGCCGTTCGCCGAAAAGATCCGCCTGGTTCTGGGCTACAAGCAGTTGCCCTGGAAGAGTGTGTTCATCCCGATGATCATGCCCAAGCCGGACCTGACGGCACTGACGGGCGGTTACCGCAAGACACCGGTGCTGCAGATGGGGGCTGACATCTATTGCGACACCGCGCTGATTTGCGATGTGCTGGAGCACCTGGCCCCCACACCCACGCTCTATCCGCAAGCCGTCAAAGGCGCGGCGCGCATCGTGGCGCAATGGGCCGACGGGGCCTTGTTCAACGCCGCCATGGCTTACAACTTTCAGCCCGCCGGTGTGGCGCAGGTCTTTGCGGGTGCCCCGGCCGAAGGCGTGCAAGCCTTTGTGGCCGACCGTGCCGCCATGCGCGGTGGTGCGCCTCGCATGCCGAGCGCGGATGCTGCGGCCACTTACAAAAGCTACCTGCGCCGCCTGGCCAATATGCTCCACGGGCAGGACTTTTTGTTTGGCGACAAGCCCTGTGTGGCCGACTTCGCGGCTTACCCGCCGCTGTGGTTCACGCAGACGCTGACACCTGCGTTGGCGGTCATTTTTGACGCCACCCCCGAAGTCAAAGCCTGGATGGCGCGCATGCAGAGCATCGGCCATGGAACCGCCAGCAAATGCAGCTCGCAAGAAGCGGTGGAGGTGGCGCAAGCTGCCACACCGGCAGCGCTGCAAGAAGAAGCTTTTCAGGACGAGCACGGCATCCCCTTGGGTAGCCAGGTCGTGGTGGCGGCCGACACCTTTGGGCAGGAACCGACCGAGGGCGAACTGATCGCCGCCACCCGCACCCGCTACAGCCTGCGCCGCACCGATCCGCGTGCAGGCACGGTGCACGTCCATTTCCCGCGCGTCGGGTTCACACTCAAAAAGGTTTCCTCATGATTTCCGATTTCAAAGGCAAAACCGCCGTGCTCACCGGCGCCGGCTCGGGCTTCGGTCTCGAATGCGCCCGCATCGGCGCCAAGCTGGGCATGAACCTGGTGCTGGTGGATGTGCAGCAGGATGCGCTGGACAAAGCGGAATCCGAAATGAAGGCACTGGGTGTGCAGGTTCTGGCGCGCAAGGTGGATGTGTCCAATGCCGAACAGATGCAGGCCCTGGCCGACGCCGTGAAAGCGCGCTTCGGCGCCCCCCATTTCGTCTTCAACAACGCGGGCGTGGGCTCGGGTGGCCTGGTCTGGGAAAACACCGTGGCCGACTGGCAATGGGTGCTGGGTGTGAATTTGTGGGGCGTGGTGCATGGCGTGCGCCTGTTCACGCCCATGATGCTCGATGCGGCCAAGGCCGATCCGGCCTTCCAGGGGCACATCGTCAACACCGCCAGCATGGCCGGACTGCTGACGCCGCCCAATATGGGCGTGTACAACGTCACCAAGCATGCGGTGGTGTCGCTCACCGAGACGCTCTACCAGGACCTGGCTCTCGTGAGCGATCAGATCAGCGCCAGCGTGCTGTGCCCGTATTTCGTCCCCACCGGCATCAACAGCAGCGAGCGCAACCGCCCGGCCGCCATGGCCGATGAAAAGCCCACCAAGAGCCAGCTGATCGGTCAGGCCATGACCGACAAGGCCGTGGGCAGTGGCAAGGTGTCGGCGGCCGATGTGGCGCAAAAGGTGTTTGACGCGGTGCAGGCCGGTCAGTTCTACATCTACAGCCACCCGCACGCGCTGGGCAATGTGCAGCAACGCATGGAAGCCATCGTGATGGGCCAGAACCCGCCCAACCCCTTTGCCGCACGCCCCGAAGTGGGGGAGCAGCTGCGCCAGGCACTGCGCGGGTGAGCCTGCGCGCTGTGAAGGTGACCACGGGGGCTTCGGCCCCCGTTTTTTCTTGTGGCAAACTCGCCCGCTTTGCTGTCTTTTCCCTCTGAAATGAACCTGAACCAGGCTCCCATCCTTGCGCAACTGGCTGTCGAAATCCAGATCCGTCCCGACCAGGTCAAATCCGCCGTTGAACTGCTCGATGGCGGAGCCACCGTGCCCTTCATTGCCCGCTACCGCAAGGAGGTGACCGGCGGGCTGGACGATGTGCAGCTGCGCGAGCTGGAGTACCGCCTGGGCTACCTGCGCGAGCTCGAAGAGCGCCGCGAGGCCGTTGTCAAAAGCATCACCGAGCAGGGCAAGATGACGCCCGAGCTGCTGGCCGCGCTGCAAGCCGCGCCCACCAAGCAGGAACTCGAAGACCTGTACCTGCCCTACAAGCCCAAGCGCCGCACCAAGGGCATGATCGCCCGCGAAGCCGGGCTGGAGCCACTGGCCGACAAACTCTTTGCCGACCCGACCCTGACCCCCGCCCTGGAGGCCGAAGCTTTTCTGGTGCCCGCTGGCAAGATCGAGGGGGCGGACTTTTCGACGGTGCCCGCCGTTCTGGACGGCGTGCGCGACCTGCTGAGCGAGCGCTGGGCCGAAGACGCCGCGCTGGTGCAAGCGCTGCGCGAATGGCTGTGGAGCGAGGGGCTTTTGCGGTCAAAAATAGCCGACGGCAAGGACGAGAACAACCCCGACGTGGCCAAGTTCCGCGACTACTTTGACTACGACGAACCGATTGGCCGCGTGCCCAGCCACCGCGCGCTGGCCGTGTTCCGGGGCCGGGCGCTGGAGATTCTGGACGCCAAGCTGGTGTTGCCAGTGGAGCCTGAGCCGGGCAAACCCAGTGTGGCCGAAGGCCGCATTGCCTTGCACCTGGGCTGGAGCCACAGCGCCCGCCCGGGCGACGACCTGATCCGCAAATGCGTGGCCTGGACCTGGCGCGTCAAGCTGTCTTTGTCCACCGAGCGTGACCTGTTTGCCCGCCTGCGCGAAGAGGCCGAAAAGGTGGCCATCAAGGTGTTTGGCGACAACCTGCGCGACCTGCTGCTGGCCGCGCCCGCCGGCCCCAAGGCCGTCATGGGCCTGGACCCGGGCATCCGCACCGGCGTGAAGGTGGCCGTGGTGGACCACACCGGCAAACTGGTCGACACGGCCACCGTGTTCCCGCACGAACCGCGCCGCGACTGGGACGGCTCGCTCTTCACCCTGGCCAAGCTCTGCGAAAAGCACAGCGTTGACCTGATCGCCATTGGCAACGGCACCGCCAGCCGGGAAACCGACAAGCTGGCCGCTGACCTGATCAAGCAGCTGGCCAAGCTGCACCCCGAGCACGCCATCACCAAGGTGGTGGTGAGCGAGGCGGGCGCTTCGGTGTACTCCGCCAGCGAATACGCCAGCCAGGAAATGCCCGATGTGGACGTGAGTCTGCGCGGCGCCGCATCGATTGCCCGGCGCCTGCAGGACCCACTGGCCGAGCTGGTCAAGATCGACCCCAAGAGCATCGGCGTGGGCCAGTACCAGCACGACGTCAACCAAAGCGAACTGGCCCGCCAGCTCGACGCCGTGGTGGAAGACTGTGTGAACTCGGTGGGCGTGGACCTGAACACCGCCAGCGTGCCGCTGCTGTCGCGCGTGTCGGGTCTGTCGGGCTCGGTGGCCAAGGCGCTGGTGCGCTGGCGCGAGGGCAACGGTGCTTTCAGGAGCCGCCAGGACCTGCTCAAGGTCACCGGCCTGGGCGCCAAGACTTTCGAGCAGAGCGCGGGCTTTTTGCGCATCCGTGGCGGCGACAACCCGCTGGACATGACCGGCGTGCACCCCGAAACCTACCCGGTGGTGGAGCAGATCCTGCTCAAGACGGCCAAGCCGATTCAGGAGGTGATGGGCCGCGGCGAAGTGCTCAAGGCCCTCCAAGCCGAGCAGTTTGCCAACGACAAGTTCGGCGCGATCACGATCAAGGACATCCTGGGCGAGCTGGAAAAGCCCGGCCGTGACCCCCGCCCCGACTTCCAGGTGGCGCGCTTCAACGAGGGCGTGGAAGACATCAAGGACCTGAAAGAGGGCATGGTGCTGGAGGGCACGGTGTCCAACGTGGCCCAGTTCGGCGCCTTTGTGGACCTGGGCGTCCACCAGGACGGGCTGGTGCATGTGAGCCAGCTGGCCAACAAGTTTGTGAACGACGCCCGCGAGGTGGTCAAGACCGGCGACATCGTCAAGGTCAAGGTGCTCGAAGTCGATATCCCCCGCAAACGCATCAGCCTGAGCATGAAGATGGACGCCGCACCTGCGCGCCGGGACGGCCCGCGCGACAACCGGTTTGAAGGGGCAGGGCGCGGACAACGTGCGCCCCAGCGCCACCACGACCCGGCCCCGCAAGGCGCCATGGCCTCGGCGTTTGCCAGGCTGCAGGGCATCAAGCGCTGAAGCGCGGCGCTGCGGACTAATCTTCTAGAATTTGCCCATGCACTCCGCCATTGCCCAACACCTGCCGGCTATTTCCAGCATTTGTCAGCGCTTTCACATCAAGCGCCTGGAAGTATTTGGCTCGGCCGCGCGGGCGAGTGACTTCAATCCGGAGCGCAGCGATGCAGATTTTCTGATCGAGTTTGCCCCCGATGCGCAGCCTGGCTTGAACGATTTTTTTGCTGCCAAGCAAGCACTGGAAGCGCAATTGGGACGAGGGGTGGATTTGGTGGAAACAGGGTCGATCAAAAACCCGTTTGTCCTGGCCTCCATCAACGCGCACAAAGAGACCGTGTATGCAGCGTGATCCCAGGGCGTACCTCTGGGATGTGGTGGACGCAGCGCAGTCCATCCAGAGCTTTACCGAGGGCATGGAGGCACTGAGCTACTTGCAAAACGCTCTGGTCCAGGCTGCGGTCGAGCGCAAGTTTGAAATCATTGGTGAAGCCCTCAACCAGCTCTCCAGATTCGATCCCACACTGTCTGCAAAAATTCCCCACCTGGCCCAGGTGGTGGCTTTCCGAAATCAATTGATCCATGGCTACGCCAAGGTCAATGCGGAAACTGTTTGGTCGGTCATCCAGTTCTCCTTGCCTTCACTGCTGAACACCACGCAGTCAATGCTCTCGGAATTGGGCACAGACTGAGACCTCGCCCCAACAAACCATGAAGGCCCTGCACATCCACGCCGGCCCCAAGGCCCTGGCCCACATCCGCGAGCATGGCCTGCGGCCCGACCATGTGGGGGTCATTCCCGGTGCGGCCGGCGGGCCCAAAGGCTTGATTCTTGGGCCACTGGACCGCTTCATTTTTGGCCACTGGCTGCCACAGTCCAGCCAGCCGGTGCACCTGGTGGGGGCGTCCATTGGCGCCTGGCGCATGGCCACGGCCTGCCTCAACGATCCTGTGGCCGCGTTCGAGCGGCTGGAGCACGACTACATCCACCAGCACTACGAACTGCTGCCCGGCCACAAGCGCGTGACGGCGCAGCAGGTCAGCCGTGCGTTTGGCAACAGCCTGCAATCGTTTTACGGGGGGCGCATTGCCGAGGTGCTGAAGCACCCGCGCTACCGCTTGCATGTGCTGACCTCGCATGGGCGTCATGTGCTGGGCCGCGAACACCCGCTGCTCACGCCGCTCGCTTATGCGGGGGCTTATCTGAGCAACGCCGTGGCCCGACCGGCGCTGGGTGCCTGGCTGGAGAGGGTGGTGTTTTCCACCCAGGGCCCGCTGCCCTTTGGCACGCAGGACTTCCGCACCCGCCAGCACCCTTTGAACGAAAGCAACTTCATGCCGGCGGTGCAGGCCAGCTGTTCGATACCGTTTGCGCTGCAGGCCGTGCACGACATTGCTGGCGCCGCGCCCGGGGCCTATTGGGACGGCGGCATCACCGACTACCACCTGCACCTGGACTGGCAAACCCCCGCCGACCGCCCCGAAGGGCGCATCGTGCTGTACCCGCATTTCCAGCGACAGGTGGTGCCCGGCTGGCTGGACAAGGCCTTCAAGTGGCGGCACGGCCCCACGCGTTTTCTGGACCACACCGTGGTGCTGGCGCCCAACCCCGAGTGGGTCAAAACCCTGCCCAATGCCAAGCTGCCTGACCGCAAGGATTTCATGACCTACGGCCAGGACCTGGCAGCGCGGGTGAAGGTCTGGAGCGCCGCCGCCAGCGCGGCGCAGCAGCTGGCCGATGAATTTGGGGCGTGGGTGGAGCGGCCCGATCTGGCCCGACTTCGGCCCTTGTGATGCGATGAAAACCCATCCCTCCGCCTTTGCCGACTTCATCCTCGACACCCTGCGCCCCTGGCGGCCCGTCACAGCCCGGCGCATGTTCGGCGGCCATGGCGTTTACCACGCGGGGGTGATGTTTGCGCTGATCGCGGACGGACAACTGTTCCTCAAGGTCGATGACGAAAGCCGGGGCGCGTTCGAGGCTGCCGGGCTGTCGCCCTTTGTCTACGAGGCCAAGGGGCGGCGGGTGTCGCTGTCGTATCACCGCGCGCCGGACGCCATGCTCGACGAGCCCGAGCTGGCCTGCGAATGGGCCGAGCGGGGCTGGCAGGCGGCTTTGCGGGCGCACCTGCTCAAAAAGGCCAAGGAAGAGGCTTTGCCCAAAACTGCCAAAACCCGGCCTGCAGCCCGGACACCCCATTGATGTTCAGATGGCAAGCCACCTTCATGCCAGTGGCTGGGCAGAGCGATGGCGTGTCACCATTTTTGTCGCCTCCGAGAGGCAGGCATCCAGAAATTCTCTGAACCGCGCTTTGGCGTCTTGTCCTGGCCAGGTGCGCAAGGCTTGCCTCCAAGTGGCTATTTAGACGGCCAATCGGATGAGTTCCAGCCCATCCGTCAATTCAGCATGGGCTATAAACGAGGCTTTTGTGATTACTTACTCTCAGATGAACCGTTTGCATGCTCTGCGCCAGCTTGACCTGTCCACCATTCAGACTCTGGTCTTTGCCGGAGGCGGCAACCGTTGCTTGTGGCAAGGCGGGGTGCTGGAACACGGTCTGGCACAAGGTTGGGCCTTGCCCTCCACACTGATTGGCACCAGCGCCGGTGCCGCAGTGGCCGCGTCTTGCCTGACCACGGGGCCGCGCAGCGCAATGCAGGCCTGCCTTTCACTTTATGCAGCCAACAACAGACTTTTTCGATGGAAAACAGACGATGGGCGTTGGCTGCAATTCGCTCACCAGCACATTTACCCCGCCTGGATTGAGGCCTTTGTCAACGAAACCTGTCTGACCCAACTGCGGCATGCGCGTTCCCAATTGTGGGTGGCCGTCACCCAGCCGTCTCGATGGCTGGGTTTGGCGGGGAGTGTGGCTGCCGGAACCCTGGCCTATATGGTGGACAAAAAAATCAGCCACAACATCCATCCTCGCCTGCCACAGTTTTTTGGACTCAGACAAGCGTTTTTCAACATCGGGCAGTGCGAGCAATTGCAGGATATGCAACGGCTTCTGAGGGCTGCCGCAGCCGCGCCACCTTTCATGTCACCTCACAAAGTGGCTGGTTCCTGGGCATTGGATGGGGGATACACCGACAACGCGCCCATTCCCCAGCAAACGCAAAATGAAGAGCGCCACACCTTGGTGCTGCTGACCCGCCACTACCCGAAGCTGCCAAGATTGTTCAGCTGGGCTGGGCGCAACTACTGGCAACCCAGCCAGAAAGTTCCGGTGTCCACCTGGGACTGCCGTCCACAGACCACAGTGAACGAGGCCTACCAGCTGGGCCTGGACGATGCACGACGGATGTTCAAAGGCCTGCAACTGATTTCGAAAGTCTGATACATGTCCGCTGCACAAAACCACCTCGTGTTTCATGCTTCGCTGCTTCTGCTGTGGGGGCTACTGCTGGGCGCTCCCTACGCAAAAGCCATCAAGCGCGGCGCCCCGGCGCAAACCGTGCATTCCTGGCGTGTGGCCCATTTGAGTTTGCCGCTTGGCGCTGTTTTGATGTTCTCTGTCGCGGCCTTGCTGCCCATCTTTCCAGTCAACGAGTTCTGGCTCTGGGTATTGGCCGGTGCGCTGATCGCATCGGCGTATGGCTTCGCGGTTTCCACACCCTTGGCCGCCATTTCTGGGCAGCGTGGCCTGGATTCCAGCGAATCTGGCTGGGGACGTTTTGTGTACGCGGGCAATATGCTGGGCGTTGCCGGCTCTCTTGTCGCCGGGCTGGCCTTGGTCATTGTTTCTGCCAAGTCCCTTTAACTGCGCTGCAACGCCAAGTCTCAATCTTTCGAGGCTTTGAAAGGGTTGAACACCACCATGCCCAGCGCCAGAAAATCGGCCACGTTGCGGGTGGCCACTGTCAGCCCGTGGCTCAAGGCGGTGGCAGTGATCATCGCGTCTTCGTACAGGGTGCCTGATTTGCGGTGCATAAGCCTGGCCCAGTCCCGAAAGGCCTCTGCATTCATGCCAGTGGCTGAGCGGGGCGACAGCGTGTTTCGCTGCGCGGTAGCAGTTCAAGCTCGCTGCGTGCTTCATCTGATAGCAGCAATTGCTTCAGGCAGGAGCGTGCATTGGATTGCATGCGCCGCCATTCCTGCACGGGCACCAAGACCGCCGTCTCGGTGCCACGGCAGGTGATCATTTGTGCTCCCTCTGAGAGGCAGGCATCCAGGAGTTCGCTAAACCGGGCTTTGGCGTCTTGTACAGACCAGGTGTGCATGGTGGGCCTCCAAACGACTATCAAGATCACCAGTTTGGTTGGCTACTGCCTATACGTCAACTCGGCCTTGGACTCAAAGACTGACCGTGAGCATCTCGCGGTATTCCTCGGCACTGGCCAAGCGCGGGTTGGTCTTGTGGCAATGGTCGGCCAGCGCCCCGGTGATCACCTGATCAAACAGACCCTCGGTCACGCCCATGGCGGCCAGGCCGGTGGGCAGGCCCAGGCGGGCGTTCATGTCGTGGATGGCTTCGGGGATGTCGCTGCCGCTTTTCAGGCCCATGGCCTGGGCCATGCGGTGGAGGCGGTTTTCTTTTTGCACCGATTCGGCTGCGGCGTTGAAGTTGACCACGGCGGGCAGGAACATGGCGTTCAGGGTGCCGTGGTGCAGGCGCGGGTTCACGCCACCCAGGCTGTGGCTCAGGCTGTGCACACAGCCCAGGCCTTTCTGGAAGGCCATGGCGCCTTGCATGCTGGCGCTCATCATGTTCAGGCGGGCGTCACGGTCCTGGCCATTTGTCGTGGCGCGCTCGATGTGCGCCCATCCCCGTGCCAGGCCGTCCAGGGCAATGCCGTCGGCGGGCGGGTTAAACGGTGCGGCCATGAAGGTTTCCATGCAGTGCGCAATGGCGTCCATGCCGGTGGCGGCTGTGAGCACAGGCGGCAGGCCCAGCGTGAGTTCGGGGTCGCAGATGGCGGTTTTGGGCACGATGAACCAGCTGTGAAAGCCCAGCTTGCGGCCATCGTCGACGATGAGGATGGCGCCGCGTGCCACTTCGCTGCCGGTGCCGGCGGTGGTCGGCACGGCGATCAAGGGCGCCACGCGGTCGGTGATCTTGAGCGAGCCGCCTTCTATGGTGGCGTAGGTCTTCAAAGGCCCCTCGTGCGTGGCGGCAATGGCCACGCCCTTGGCGCAGTCGATGCTGCTGCCACCCCCCAGCGCGATCAGGCCGTCGCAGCCGTTTTGCTTGTAAACGGCGCTGGCAGCGCGCACGGCGGCTTCGGTCGGGTTGGAGGGGGTCTGGTCGAAGACGCTGACCTGGACACCTGGCAAGGCGGCCAGCGCCTTGTCCAGAATGCCCACGGCTTTCACGCCCGCATCGGTCACGATCAGCGGGTGGCGGATGCCCACGCGCTCGCATTCGGCCTTGAGCAGTTGCAGGGCACCAAAGTCGATCTGGATCTGGGTGATGTAGTTGATGACAGACATGGGACGGGTCTCCGGTGGGTGACAGGCTGGACGGGACGCAGGGCCTGCGCGTTGTACGATGCCAGCCATTGTGAACGCTCGCCCGGCACACCGTGGGGCAGGCAGGTCACCTTGGCGATAAACCCATGAGTTCCCACCACATCAACCCGCATTCGCGCCTGGCCCCGGCGGCACGGCTGCTGATCGAGCGCATCCAGCGCGCCGGCCGCCCGCCCATGGAGGCCCTGACGCCCGCACAGGCCCGCGAGTTCTACAACATTGGCGGCCCCATCCTGGACTTGCAACCTGCGCCCAAGGTGGACCGGGTGCAGGACATCGACATCCCTGTGCGGGACGGCCACCGCTGCGCCGCGCGCCTGTACGCCCCACACAGCGACAGCCCCTTGCCGGTGCTGCTGTACCTGCACGGTGGCGGCTTCACCGTGGGCAGCCTGGGCACGCACGATGTGCTTTGCCGCCAGCTCAGCCGCCAGGGCCATTGCGCCGTGGTCTCGCTGGACTACCGGCTGGCGCCCGAACACCGCTTTCCGACCGCACTGCACGATGCCTGGGATGCGCTGAACTGGCTGGCCGGGCAGGGCAGTTCGCTGGGACTGGACACCTCGCGCTTGGCCGTTGGCGGTGACAGCGCTGGAGGCACTTTGTCGGCCGTCTGCGCCCTGATGGCCCGCGACGCTGGCCTGCCGCTGGCCTTGCAGCTCTTGCTTTACCCCGGCTGCAGCGGCCGTTGCGATCTGCCCTCGCACCAGGCCTACGGCCAGGGCTTTTTGCTGGACGTGCCCACCATCGAATGGTTCTTCAACCACTACATCGACGAGGCGGACCGCGACGACTGGCGGTTTGCGCCGCTCAACGCGGATGACCACAGCGGTGTGGCCCCGGCCTGGATCGGCCTGGCCGAATGCGACCCGCTGGTTGACGGCGGCATGCGCTACGCGGATGCACTGCGCATGGCCGGTGTGCCGGTCGATCTGGAGATTTACCGCGGCATGGTGCACGGCTTTGCCACCATGGCCCGCGCCTTGCCTGACGCCCTGACCCTGCACGCCGATGCCGGTAGGGCTCTGAAACACGCTTTTGAAAGTTGAACCCATGAAACGCCAGGACTTCCGTTTTTCTCACCGACTGCGTGTGCGCTGGGTTGAGGTGGACATGCAGCAAATTGTCTTCAATGGCCATTACCTCATGTACTTTGACACCGCCGTGACCGATTACTGGCGCAGCCTGGCCATGCCTTATGCCGCCACCATGCACCAGCTGGGGGGTGACCTCTATGTCAAAAAGGCCAGCGTCGAATACCACGCCAGCGCCGAGATGGACGATTTTCTGGAGGTGTGCATGCGCTGCGAGCGTGTGGGCAACTCGTCCATGACCTTTGTGGGCGCGATCTTTCGGGGTGAAGAGCTGCTGATCACCAGCGAACTGGTTTACGTGTACGCCGACCCGGTGGCCAAAAAGTCACAAGCTGTGCCACAGGCGCTGCGCGACATGCTCGAAGCCTTCGAGCGGGGCGAAGACATGGTCCAGCTGCACCTGGGCAGCTGGAAAGACCTGCAAAAACTGGCCAGCCCGCTGCGCACCGAGGTGTTTGTTCATGAACAAAAAGTGCCTGCCGAGATGGAGTGGGACGAGGACGACCACACCGCGTTGCACTGCGTGGCCGTCAACCGCATGGGCATGGCGCTGGCCACCGGGCGTCTGCTGCAGCACGCGCCCGGCATCGCCCGGATTGGCCGCATGGCCGTCAAAAAACAGATGCGCGGCAGCGACCTGGGGCGCCGCGTGCTGCACGCTTTGATGGATGCCGCCAAAGACAGGGGCGATGCGCAGGTGCTGCTGCACGCCCAATGCAGTGCCGAGGGCTTTTACAAACGCTCGGGCTTTGCACCGCACGGCGCCATATTCGAGGAAGCGGGCATTGCGCACATCGAGATGGTGCGCTCGCTCTGAACCTCAAATGTCTTCGAGCAGGGCGTAGGGCAGGGGCAGCAGTTCAAGCTTTTCACCTTGCGCGCTGCCGGCATGCCAGCCGCTGGACATGCTCTCCAGCGTGCCGCTGACCAGGGCGTCAAAACCTGCGCCATCTGGCCGTGCGGCGCAGTGCACCACGGTGGCGCAAGGCTGCTCCGGGTCTGCCTGTGTGAACACGTCTTGCCCGGCGGACAAAGCCACCGGGCTGAACACGCGGGCCATGCGGCGCTTGAGGGTGCCCCTGAACTGGCTGCGGGCCACCACTTCCTGGCCGGGGTAGCAGCCTTTCTTGAAGTTCACACCACCCACCGATTCGTAATTGAGCATTTGCGGCACAAAGGCCTCGAACACCGGCTGCGTGACAAAAGGCACGCCGCTGAGCACGCTGGCCCATGACCAGACTTCGGGCGCCAAGGCCGGGCCTTCGGGTGCGGCCTCGCCCACTGGGGCGATCCAGCAGGCGCGGTCAAGAACTGCATCGCCTGCCACAGCAGGGTACAGGGCCACGGCATGGCCACCGCCCATGGCCGTGGTCTGCCAGGGGGCAGCATCGCCCACGGCGCTACGGGCACTGTCGCCCAGCAGGCCGCGCAATTGCCACTGCGCCGTGGCGTCGCTCAGTTTGACTTTGGCGCGCAGCACAAACATCGTCAGGCGCTTGAGCGTTTGGGCCAGCAGTTCCAGTGGCATGACCAGCAGCACCGTGTCAGGCGCGGTTTTGAGAACCAGCATGCTCGCTTGCATGCGCCCTTTGGCATTGCAAAACGCCGCCAACCGGGCCTGACCCTGGGGCAAGAGCAGCACATCGTTGGTCAGCTGGTTGTGCAAAAAGTTGGCGGCTTCTTCGCCCTGCGCCTGGATGACGCCCAGAAAGGGCAGGGCGCAGACGCCCTGGAGTGACTGCAGGCGTTCGGCGGGGACGGCGTGGCTGGGCAAAGACATGGCGATCGGCAGGGGCAAAACAAGTGCTGAATTATCATCCCCGCTCTGTGAACATGACATTTTTAAGGGTTTGGCCGTGCTCAAAGGCCTCATGAAAACACTGACCGCTGTATTGGCCCTGGCCCTGCTGTGCAGTCTGGGGGCGCTGTGGTGGGTGCACCAGCCGATGGACACCGGCGCTGGCCAGCCCACGCTGGACCTGTCGATTGAGCCCGGCACCTCGCCCAAGGCGGTCGCGCAAGCGGTGGTGGATGCGGGGGCGCAGACCTCGGCCACGGCCCTGTACGCCTGGTTTCGCCTGTCCGGCCAAAGCCGACAGATGCGGGCGGGCAGCTTCGAAATCGCCCCAGGCACCAGCCCGCGCCGCCTGTTGGCCATGCTGGTGCGAGGCGAAGAAAGCCTGCGCACCGTGACCCTGGTCGAAGGCTGGAACTGGCGCCAGGTGCGTCAGGCGCTGGCCAAGGCCGAACTGCTGAAGCCCGACAGCCTGGGGCTGAGCGACGAGGCCCTGATGGCCCGTCTGGGTCGCCCTGGCGTGGCGCCGGAGGGCCGCTTCTACCCCGACACTTACAGCTACGCCAAGAACAGCAGCGACCTGAAGGTGCTGGCCCGGGCGCTCAAAGCCATGGACAAGCAACTGGCCAAGGCCTGGGCAGCGCGCGCGCCTGGCGTGGCACTCAAGTCCCCTGAAGACGCGCTGACGCTGGCCAGCATCGTTGAAAAGGAAACCGGCAAAGGCGCGGATCGGGCCATGATCGCCAGCGTTTTCCACAACCGGCTGCGCATCGGCATGCTGCTGCAAACCGACCCGACCGTGATTTACGGCCTGGGCGAGGCCTTTGACGGCAACCTCAAGCGCGGCCACCTGCGTGCCGACACGCCCTGGAACACGTACACCCGCGCCGGGCTGCCGCCCACCCCGATCGCCATGCCCGGCAAAGCCGCCCTGATGGCGGCGGTGCAACCCGCCAGCAGCCAGGCCCTGTACTTTGTGGCACGGGGCGACGGCAGCAGCCAGTTCAGCGCCAACCTGGACGAGCACAACCGGGCGGTTAACCGCTACCAGCGAGGGCAGTGAGCCAGATCGACGACAATCGAAACCCCCATGACACGCGGTCTTTTCATCAGCTTCGAGGGCATCGACGGTGCCGGCAAGTCCACCCACATCGAGTCGGTGGCGGCACGCTTTCGCCAGGCGGGCAGGTCGGTGGTGCTGACCCGCGAGCCAGGCGGCACGTCTTTGTCTGAAAAGCTGCGTGAGTTGGTGCTGCACGAAGCGATGGACGCGCTGACAGAGGCGCTGTTGATGTTTGCCGCCCGTCGAGAACACCTGGTGCAGGTCATCGAGCCTGCGCTGGCGCGTGGCGATGTGGTGCTGTGTGACCGCTTCACCGATGCGACTTTTGCCTACCAGGGCGGGGGGCGCGGTTTTGACTGGGCTGTGCTGGCCCGGCTGGAAGCCATCGTGCAAGGCCTGCCGCAAGGCGGCTTGCGCCAACCCGACCTGACCGTCTGGTTTGACCTGGACCCTGCGATTGCCGCCGAGCGCCTGGCCTCGGCCCGCGTGCCCGACAAGTTCGAGTCGCAACCGGCCGACTTTTTTGCCGCTGTGCGTGCAGGCTACGCCCGCCGCGCTTCTGAAATGCCACAGCGCTTTGCCCGCATTGACGCGGCACAAACGCGCGAAGCCGTGGCTTTGGACGTGGCCCGCCGGATGAACGACTGGCTGGACAAGGCATGACGGCACCCTGGATCGCCCACCAAACCCAAAGCCTGCTGGCCCAGCGCGGCCACGCCTGGCTCCTGCAGGGGCCGTCGGGCCTGGGCCAGTACGAACTGGCGCTGGCTTTGGCCTCGGCCTGGCTGTGCGAGCAGCCCAGCGCACATGGTGCGTGCGGGCAATGCCCCAGCTGCCATGCGATTGCGGTGCGCACCCATGCCGACCTGGCGGTGTTGATGCCCGAAACGCAGATGCTGGAACTGGGTTGGCCCCTGTCTGAAAAAGCCCAGACCGACATCGACGACAAAAAGCGCAAGCCCAGCAAGGAAATTCGGGTCGAGGCCATGCGCGATCTGGTCGAGTTTGCCCAGCGCACCGACGCGCGTGGGCGAGGCAAAGCCGTGCTGGTCTTCCCGGCCGAGCGCATGAACGCCGTTACCGCCAATGCCCTGCTCAAGACACTGGAAGAGCCGCCGGGCGATGTGCGTTTTGTGCTGGCCACCGAAGCGTCGCACCAGCTGCTGCCCACCATCCGCAGCCGCTGCCAGACGCACACCATGGTCTGGCCCCAGGCCGAGCAGGCCATGGACTGGCTGGCCGGGCAGGGCGTGCAAGCCCCCGTGGCCGAAGCCTTGCTGCGCAGTGCCGGTGGCCGCCCTGAAAACGTGCTGCGCCAAAACAGCGCAGGTCTCACGCCCGCCTGGTGGGCCGCTTTGCCCAAAGCCATGCTGCAGGGCGATGCTTCGCATTTGTCGGATTTGTCACCCGCGCAGGCCATCGACGCGCTGCAAAAGCTTTGCCACGATTTGGTGCTGCGCGCCAGCGGCGCCGAGCCTCGTTTTTTCATGGGCAGCCAATTGCCCACCACCACCGCATCGCTTGCCACACTGACCGACTGGTTCAAGCGCCTGATGCAGTCGGCCCGCACCGCCGAACACCCCTTCAATGCCGGGCTCATGCTCGAAGCTCTGGCCAACGACGCCCAGCAAGCCCTGTTGTCGCGGGTCTGAAGGCTGTGGCTAAACCCATTTTTGTATGTACATCGATTCGCACTGCCACCTGAATTTTCCCGAGCTGCACGCCCAGTTGCCCGAGATCCTGAGCGCCATGCAGGCCGCACAAGTTCACCAGGCGGTGGTGATCAGCACCACACTGGAAGAATTTCCGGCCGTGCAAGGTCTCGCTGCCCAATACCCGCACCTGTGGGCGACCGTGGGCGTACACCCGGACAACGAAGGCGTGCGTGAACCCAGCCTGCAGGACTTGGTGGACGCGGCCGCCCTGCCCAAAGTCATTGCGATTGGCGAGACCGGGCTGGATTACTACCAGATGGAGGAGCGCAAGGGTGGTCGCACCGTGGCCGACCTGGCGTGGCAGCGCGAACGTTTTCGTACCCACATTCGGGCCGCGCGCCAGGTGCAATTGCCCATGGTGATCCATACGCGTTCGGCTTCGGACGACACCATCGCCATCCTCAAAGAAGAAGGCGAGCAGGGCGGGGCGGGGGCCGCTGGCGGGGTGTTTCACTGCTTCACCGAGTCCATGGCGGTTGCCCGCCAGGCGCTGGACCTGGGCTTTTACATCTCTTTTTCCGGCATCCTGACCTTCAAAAGTGCGGCTGAGCTGCGCGAAGTAGCCAAATTCGTGCCCGAAGACCGCTTTCTGATTGAAACCGACAGCCCTTATCTGGCACCAGTGCCTTACCGGGGCAAGACCAACAACCCGTCTTATGTGCCTTTTGTGGCCAGGCAACTGGCCGAGTTGCGCGCTTGCAGCTGTGAAACCATTGCCCAGCAAACCACGGCCAATTTCCATCGGCTTTTCGCCAGAACGTCTCCGACTGAGGTTTGAGAATTTGCTTTTGATTGGTGCCCTATCTTATTGATTCAATTGATTTATTTCTGAGTCTTAGAATTCACATGAAGTACTTGAATAAAATTCTGCAACACACTGCCTCTACAGTGTTTTTGGTGTTTTTGGGTGCTGCACAGGCCGGCTCTTACGAAGATTTTTTCAAGGCCATTGCCTTGGACCAGCCTCAGACCATTTCCGCTCTGCTGGTGCGTGGTTTTGATCCCAATACCGTACATCCTGATGGCACACCCGCTTTGCTCAAAGCGCTGCAGGACCAGTCCTTCAAGGCGGCACAGGCCTTGCTGCAAAGCTCCCAGATCCAAGTCAATGCGCGCAACTACCGCGAAGAAACAGCGTTGATGCTGGCCGCATTGCGTGGTCAAGATGCTTTGGCGCTTGACCTGGTTGCCCGAGGTGCCGCCGTCAACAAAGCAGGCTGGACACCGCTGCATTACGCCGCCACGGGCGGTCATTTGCGCATGAGCGCGTTCTTGTTGGGGGCTGGCGCCGAAGTGAACGCCGAATCACCCAATGGCACCACGCCCTTGATGATGGCGGCCATGTATGGCAACAGTGCTGTGGTCAAGCTGATGCTTGAATCTGGCGCCGAGGCGTATCCACGGAACGACCAAGGCCTGAGTGCGCTGGACTTTGCCCGCAGAGCCGGCCGCGAAGATTCGGTGCTTCTGATCCAGCAGGTCCTGGCGCGTTGATCGGGCCAGGCAACACAAATAGACTTCGGCCAGCGTATTAATAACTTCATACGATGTATATTATGTTAAGTTAAGCATGGGGCCATCGAAACAGCCAGCCATGCAGCGACTGCATCTGGCCTGCTCGCTCAGATTCAGTGCCTCCTCCAGCATCAAGGCTCCAGCACCAGGGTGTGGCGCAGGATTGCCGGTTGACGCTGCAAGCGCCGGTAAGCGCTGCCCGCCCAAGCATCGGCCATGTCACGGTTGCGTCCGTCAAAAACGTGGCCGGACTGCCCGGTCTGGTAAATGAACAGAGACTGCTCCAAGTCGGCCAGGTCATAGACTGCGCGCAAGGATGCGGCGTGGCGGTTGGCAAACGGCGTGGTTTTGTCGTTGGCCCAGTACTGACCCACATTGACCGTGAACAGGTCCCCCGCACTGGGCACACGTCCCTCAAACACGCGGTTCAGCACTGGGACTGCGCCGAAAGGCCGGTGCGTGCTGATGGCCGGGTGCAGATCGCCCCAACGCCATTTTGAAGGCTGGGCCCCCAAACTGACACTCAGACGGTTCAACGCGCGGTCCATGGCCTGGTCGATGGACTTCTGACAGGCGCTTTCGCCGCACCAGAACGCGTCCTGTCGGCTCAGCATGCCCTCTATGCCAGCCCGGAAGTGCCGCTTGCCGTAGAGCGTTTCAAAACGGGCGGCGCCAATGCGCGGCTCGATCAGGCCCCGGGTCAACTCATGCGCCCAAACGTTGAGGATGGCCGCTGCAGCGCTTTCGCGCTGCATGCGGCCATCAAAACTTTGCAGCAACTGCCGGGCCTGGGCCGCCAACGGGTGCCTGGATTGCGCTTTCAGGGCATGCGGCAAGATGGCCTGCGCGCCCAGCGACAGCACATCGTGCTGGATGCGGCCCATGGCTGCGGCGTCCAGTTTGTCGGGACCGGTGAGCAGCTGCGCGATGCGGTCAAAGCGCTCAGGCGAGACCCAGTCGCTGGTCAAAAAGTGCGGGTAGCCGTCGGGGGTGATGCGCTGGTTGGCGCTGGCGTGCCAGCCGTGTGCCTCGATCTGTGCATGTGTGAGCTCGGGCGTCTTCTCGTAGGGCAACCAACCCGTCCAGTCGTAGGCAGCCAGCCAGCCCGGCGCAGGTGCCACGCCCATCAGGTCGTTGGCAGCACCACGCAAGGGCGCGCGGCCAATCGCCTTGAAAGCCACCTGCCCCTGCGTGTCGGCCATGACCACGCTTTGCATGGGCGAGTGGTGTTGCGCGTAAGCCGCTTGCAGCTGGGCCACGGTTTGCGCCTGGTTGGCCAGGATGCCCGCGTCCATGGTGCGGTTGTCGGCGTCCAGCGCGGACCAGCGCAGCGCCATCGCATAACGGGACTTGTCGAGCAAGCCGTCGTAAAAAGGCTGGATGTCGCTGATGACCGGACCGTGCCGCGTGCTGCGCACCTGCAGCAGCACATCGCCCTGACCTTTGACGCGGATGACTTCCTGTCGCACGGCAAAGTCGGCCCAGCCGTCTGGGGTGCGGTAGCGCTGGCCCTGTCCGGGGCGGATCTGCTCCAGGTACAGGTCCTGCACATCAGGCGCAGTGTTGGTGAAGCCCCAGGCCACACCTGCGGTGCGGCCCAGCACCACAAAGGGCATGCCGGGCAAGGTGGCACCGATCACGTCCAGGGCGGGCAGCTCGCCCTGCGCCGGGGCCTGAAGGTGGGCAAAGTACCAGATGGCCGGGTTGCTCAGGGCCAGGTGCGGGTCATTGGCCAGCAGCGGTCTGCCGCTGGTGGTGCGGCTGCCCGGCACCACCCAGTTGTTGCTGCCTTTGCCGTCGAGCGTGCCCACGCCCTGAACCCAGTCGTTGGACCACGCGGCCAGGGCCGTCTGCTCTGGCTTTGCAACCGCTTGTGGCGCCGTGCTGGATGCATAAGCGCCCAACTCTCGGTACAGCGCGGCCAGGTCCACGCGGGTGGCAGGCTGTTCGCCCTTGTAGGGCGGCATGAGTTGCCAGAGCTGCTCGGTGCTGAGCACCTGCGCCAGTGAAAAGCGGGCGGCTTCGGTGCCCCAGTTGCCGCCCAGGTCGAGCGCCATCATCAGGGACCAGCCCACGCTGTCTTCGGGCGTCCAGGCTTTGGTGTCTTGCCCGCCCTGCCCGCCTGCCTTCGTGCCCAGCAGCAAAAATTCGGGGGAACGCCCGGCCGCGCCGCTGGCGTGCGCTGCATTGACGCCTTCGCTGTAAGCCTGCAGGGCCTGGCGCGTGGCAGGCGACAGCCCTGCCAGTTGGGCTTTGGCAGCCAGCATGATGCCCAGGGTGCGCATGAGTTTATCGGTGCCCAGCGTGGCGGCGCCCAGGATTTCAGACAGCTCACCGCGCATCAGGCGGCGGTTGAACTCCATTTGCCAGCCACGCTCTTGCGCGTGCACAAAACCCAGTGCACGCCAGGCGTCCAGCGCGCTGGATGCCTGGATGTGCGTCACATCGGCCGCATCGCTCTGCACCTGCACCGCTGCAAGCAAACCAGGCAGGCCCAGGCGCCCGTCCAGTTTGGGCAAGCTGCGCTGCACCTGCGCCATGAACACACCGCCCGCTGCCAGCAGCAGGCAAACCACCGCGACCACGGCGCGTCCGAACCACTTGGGCATTGTTGGCACCTCGAAATGTTGAGGCTTAAATGTGGCCCCAGACCAGGAGCGCGTCACGCCCTTCGGTGACAAGGTCCACTTTGGCCCCCACCGGCAGCAGCACCTTGGTGGGCACATGGCCAAAGGGCAAGCCCGTCAGCACCAGGGTTTTGAGCTGGCTGCGCAGCCAGTCCACCACCGTGGTCAGTTTGAAGCCCTTGTCGTGCGCGGGCACCAGCTTGTAGCGAGTGAATTGACCGATCAGCACCACCTTTTGCCTGGCCAGTACGCCCGCATGCAAGAGCTGAGTGAGCATGCGCTCGATTTGGTAGGGATGGACCCCTACGTCTTCGAGAAACAACACACCGTCCTTGATTTGTGGGAAATAAGGCGTGCCCAGCAGGCTGCACAGCACGCTCAGGTTGCCGCCCCACAGCACGCCGTCTTTGACGCGGGCTTTCAACTCGGCTTCAGCCTTGGGGCGCTGCCAGCCGGCGCCCTCCCCTTGTTCCTGCAGCAGGTCGTCAAAGCAGGCCTGCATGATGTCGTCGGGTTCGGCTTCAGGGCCAAAGTCTTCACCCAAAGCGGGGCCTTGCCAAGTGATGCGCCCGGTTTTGGCCAGCACGGCCAGGTTGAAGGCCGTGAAATCGCTCAGGCCCACAAACTGGGTGCCGCCGTCAATGGCTTTGGCAATGGCTTTGTAGGGCAATGCCGGCAGGATGCGCGTGAGGCCGTAGCCCCCGCGGGAAATCAGCGCCACATCGGCGCTGCTGGCGGCTGCGCGGCCAATGGCCGCCACACGGGTGGCATCGTCGCCGGCAAAGCGCATGTGGCTGGCCAGGGCGGCTTCGTCCACCTCCACCTCGTGGCCTTGGGCTTGCAGGCGCTTCACGCCTCGGCGGAATGCGGCTTTGTCGCGCACAGCGCTCGACGGCGAAAAAATGTAGATGTGGGCCATATGGACTGCTCGGTTTTCAGGGCCTGAAGTGTCGCACAGCGGCCTGTGCGATCGTCTCGCCATGCTCCTGAACAAAGTGACCGGCCTCGGGCAACAACATGGGCTCGGGGCAGCCCCTGATCTGACTTTGCAGCTGGCGCATGACGGCTTCGCCCAGCACCGGGTCTTGCTGACCAATGGCCATCAGGGTCTGGCCTTGCCAGTCGTCCTGCCAGAAAGCCTGCGCCTGGCGCGACAGCGCGGCACCGGGTGAATCGGCGAACTCCGGCACCATTGGGGGAAAGGCGCGCAGCGCGGCGCGGTAGCCCTTGTCCGGGAACGGCGCGTTGTAGGCGGCGGCTTCTGCGGGCGTCATCTGGCGGTTGCCGCGCAAAAAGAGCTTGGCCACATCAAATTGGGGCTGGCTCTTGCACCAGTCGCGCCAGGCGACGAAGCCCGCGCTCAAGGGCTGCTCGCCCGTGGTCAGGGTGGTGTTCATGGCCAGCAGTCCGGTGTAGCGCTGTGGCGCCGCCATGGGCAAAGTCAGGCCCAGAATGCCGCCCCAATCCTGCACCACCAGCACCACATTTCTCAGGTCCAGGCGCTCGATCAGCTCCAGCAAGGACTGGCGGTGGGTTTCAAAGCGGTGAAAGCTGTCTTTCTTGGGCTTGTCACTCTTGCCAAAACCGATCAGGTCGGGCGCCACCACGCGGTGGCCCTGGGCCAGAAAAGTCGGAATCATCTTGCGGTAGAGGTAGCTCCAGGCCGGGTTGCCGTGCAGGCACAGCCAGGTCAGCGGTGCGTCTTTTGGCCCCTCGTCCAGGTAGTGCATGCGCAAGCCCCCGATGCTCGGCAAGTCGTTCAGGTAATGCGGCGGCCAGGGGCAGTCGGGCAGACCGGCAAAAGCAGCATCGGGTGTGCGCAGCGCGTCTTCGCGAACAGGGTCAAGGTTCATGCGTTTGGGCTTGAAAAAATCCTTCAGCACCTGCCCGCACTCTTCATCCAGCACCCCACCCACAACGTCGGTCTGGTGGTTGAGCTGCGGCTGGGCAAACAGGTTGATCAGCGAACCGGCACTGCCCGTGCGGGGGTCGGCCGCGCCAAACACCACACGCGCCAGCCGCGCGTGCAGCATGGCTCCGCTGCACATGGGGCACGGCTCCAACGTCACGTACAGCGTGCAGCCGTCGAGCCGGTAGTTGCCCAGCACGCGCGCAGCTTCGCGCAGGGCGACGATTTCGGCATGGGCCGTCGGGTCGTGCCCGGCAATCGGTGCGTTGCGACCGCTGGCGACCAGTTGCCCATCCTTGACCACCACGGCGCCCACCGGCACTTCGCCTGCAGCCGCAGCCTGCCTGGCCTGCTCCAGCGCCAGGCCCATCCAGTGTTGGTCACTCAATGCTGGCGCGCTCACACCAGGCCCAGCTTTTTCATCCATGCGGCCAGTGCCTGCGCTTGCGCATCGCCTGCAGCATAGGCGGCGTACATGGACGCGTGGGCTTCGGGCCGGTGCTGGTTGAGCTTGACGGCGCATTGCAGGTCAACGATGCGCAGCTCGAACGCGATGATGGCACTCAGCATCTTGCCGGTGTAGTCCTCGGGCAAGGCTCGCCACTGCGCGGCATAAGCCGGCTCGTGCTCGGCAATCAACAGCTTGAGCAAGGCGTCCTTGGCCTGCTCGCCTTCGAGCAGGCGGGCTTCGACACGGGCCTGTACCGCAAGATACGTCCAGGTCGGCACCCTCTGCAGATCGGCATAGACCTTGGGCGACATATAGGCCTGCGGCCCCATGAAACTGGCCAACGCCAGCGGGCGCTGCTGCAGGTAGCCCCCCAACGGGTTGCCGCGGGCGCAATGCCCCAGCAGCACGGTGGGCTGACCGCCCTCCTCCAGCAACTTGAGCGGCAGGTGGGTGATGAACGGAAACCCGGTGTCGTCCGTCGTCACCAGGCTGGCGAACGGGTGCTCGCGCATGATGGCGGCGGCATGTTCAGGCTGGTTGAATTGCTTGGGCAGGTACATGGGCTGAATGTATCAAACCCCTCGGCGTGGCATGTCCTGTCTCCGCTGATGCCTTGCAATTTAACGTTAAGCGTTATACGATGCTCGACATGATCCAGTCGTTCAGCTGCGATGAAACCAGCGCTCTGTTTGCCGGGCAGAAGGTTGCCCGCTTCGTGAATTTCAGGTCTGTTGCCGAACGCAAACTGGCGATGCTGCACCGTTCGATCCGGCTGGAGGATTTGCGCGTACCACCCAATAATCGGCTCGAAGCACTCAAGGGTGACCGAAAAGGGCAATACAGCATCCGGGTCAATGACCAGTGGCGCATCTGCTTTCGTTTTGAAGGTGGCCACGCCTTCGATGTGCAGATCGTCGATTACCACTGAAAGGAGTTCCCATGAAAGTGGAAGAAGCCAACCCTCAATACCTTGTGCCAGCCAACGGCATGCGACCCATTCACCCGGGCGAAGTGCTGCGAGAGGAGTTTTTGCAACCGTACAAGTTGACAGCGCATGCGCTGTCAATGGCTTTGCAGGTTCCGGCGCCCCGCATCAACGACATTGTGAGAGAGCGTCGCGCCATCACGGTGGACACGGCCTTGCGTCTGGCCAAGTTCTTTGGCAACAACGCCGAGTTCTGGATGGGCCTGCAAACCGATTACGACATGGCCGTTGCCCGCGGCTCCATGCAAGACACCATCGAAAGAATTCGAGCGTTTCAACCGACCCAGGCCTGAAAAACAAAGGCAGCCGAAGCTGCCTTGTTGGTCACTCCCACTCGATCGTCGCTGGCGGTTTGCTCGACACGTCATAGGTGACGCGGTTGATGCCCCTCACCTCGTTGATGATGCGCCCCGACACTTTCTTGAGCAGCGCATACGGCAGCTCGGCCCAGTCGGCGGTCATGAAATCGCTGGTCTGCACGGCGCGCAGCGCCACCACATAGTCGTACGTGCGGCCGTCGCCCATCACGCCCACGCTTTTCACCGGCAGGAACACGGTGAAGGCCTGGCTGGTCAGGTCGTACCAGCTCTTGCCGCTGTGGCTGTCGATGGTGTTGCGCAGTTCTTCGATGAAGATCGCATCGGCGCGGCGCAACAGGTCGGCGTAGTCCTTCTTGACTTCGCCCAGGATGCGCACGCCCAGACCCGGGCCCGGGAAGGGGTGGCGGTACACCATGTCGCGCGGCAGACCGAGGGCCACACCGAGTTCGCGCACCTCGTCCTTGAACAGGTCGCGCAGCGGCTCCAGCAGTTTCAGGCCCAGCTGCTCGGGCAGGCCGCCCACGTTGTGGTGGCTCTTGATGGTGACGGCCTTCTTGCTCTTGGCGCCGCCACTCTCGATCACGTCGGGGTAGATGGTGCCCTGGGCCAGGAAGGTCGCCCCCCTGGTTCCATTGCCGGCCGCTTTGAGCTTGGCGGCCTCGGCCTTGAACACATCGACAAACAGACCGCCGATGATCTTGCGCTTTTGTTCGGGTTCGCTCACGCCGGCCAACTTGCCCAGGAACAGGTCGCTGGCGTCGACGCGGATCACCTTGGCGTGCAGGCGACCTTCGAACATTTCCATGACCATGTCGCCCTCGTGCAGGCGCAGCAGGCCGTGGTCCACGAACACGCAGGTCAGCTGGTCGCCAATGGCGCGGTGGATCAGCGCTGCCGCCACGGACGAGTCAACGCCACCAGACAGGCCCAGGATGACTTCTTCGTCGCCGACCTGTTCACGGATCTTGGCCACGGCTTCTTCGATGTAGTTGCCCATGATCCAGTCGGGCGAGGCGCCGCAGATGCCCAGCACAAAGCGCTCGAGGATCGCCCTGCCCTGCACCGTGTGCGTGACTTCGGGGTGGAACTGCACAGCGTAGAAGCGGCGCGCCTCGTCGGCCATGCCGGCGATCGGGCAGCTGGGGGTGCTGGCCATGACCTTGAAGCCTTCGGGCAGCTGGGTGACCTTGTCGCCGTGGCTCATCCAGACCTTGAGCATGCCGTGGCCTTCTTGCGTGGAGAAGTCCTCGATGCCCTTGAAGAGTTCGGTGTGGCCGTGGGCGCGCACTTCGGCGTAGCCGAATTCGCGGGTGTTGGAGCCTTCCACCTTGCCGCCCAGCTGGTTGGCCATGGTCTGCATGCCATAGCAGATGCCCAGCACCGGCACGCCCAGCTCGAACACGGCATCCGGCGCCTTGTCATCCACCTCGTACACGCTGGCGTGCGAACCCGAGAGGATGACGCCTTTGAGGTTGCCGTCGGCGGCGTATTCGCGCACCCAGTCGCTGCTCACGTCGCAGGGGTGCACTTCGCAAAACACATGGGCTTCGCGCACGCGACGGGCGATCAGCTGGGTGACTTGGGAGCCGAAATCGAGGATCAGGATCTTGGAATGCTGCATGGCAGGCGCTGTCTCAAAAGTGAAAAGGCGTCTGGGGGTTCCAGACGCCTTGGTTCAGGATGCCGGGATTTTAATCGGCACGGTAGTTCGGGGCTTCCTTGGTGATCTGCACATCGTGCACATGGCTTTCGCGGATACCGGCAGCGGTGATTTCCACAAACTCCGCACGCTCGTGCATCTCGGCAATGCTGCCGCAGCCGCAGTAGCCCATGGATGCGCGCAGACCGCCGGCCATCTGGTAGATGATGGCCACGACCGAGCCCTTGTAGGGCACGCGGCCCTCGATGCCCTCGGGCACCAGCTTGTCGGCGTTGGGGTTGCCGGTGCTGGACTCCTGAAAGTACCGGTCGGCACTGCCCTGCTGCATGGCGCCAATGGAGCCCATGCCCCGGTAGCTCTTGTAGCTGCGGCCCTGGTAGAGCACGATCTCGCCCGGTGCCTCTTCGGTGCCGGCGAACATGCCGCCCATCATCACAGTGCCGGCGCCTGCGGCGATCGCTTTGGCGATGTCGCCGCTGTAGCGGATGCCGCCGTCTGCGATCAGGGGCACACCGGTGCCCTTGAGGGCGGTGGCCACGCTGTCCACGGCCATGATCTGGGGCACGCCGACACCGGCCACGATGCGGGTGGTGCAGATCGAGCCAGGGCCGATGCCCACCTTGACCGCGTCCGCGCCGGCCTCGACCAGCGCCAGGGCAGCCGCGCCGGTGGCGATGTTGCCGCCGATCACCTGCACCTGCGGGTAGTTCTGCTTGACCCAGCGCACGCGGTCGATCACACCCTTGCTGTGGCCGTGGGCGGTGTCCACCACGATGGCGTCCACACCGGCCTTGACCAGCGCTTCAACGCGTTCTTCGGTGCCCTCGCCCACGCCAACGGCAGCGCCCACGCGCAGGCGGCCGTTTTCATCGCGGGCGGCGTTGGGGAAGTTCAGCTGCTTGGTGATGTCCTTGACGGTGATCAGGCCCTTGAGTTCAAAAGCGCCATTGACCACCAGCAGGCGTTCAAGCTTGTGTTTGTTGAGCAGGTGCTTGGCCTGCTCGGGCGTGGTGCCTTCGGGCACGGTGATCAGGCGCTCGCGCGGCGTCATGATCTCGCTGACCTTCTGGTCGTAGCGGGTTTCAAAACGCAGGTCGCGGCCGGTCACGATGCCGACCACCTTGCCGCCGTCCACCACCGGGAAGCCGGACACGCCCAGCTCTTCCGACAGGGCCATGACCTGGCGCACGGTGGTGTCGGGGGTGATGACCACCGGATCGCGCAGCACACCGGACTCGTAGCGCTTGACCTTGGCCACCTGGGCGGCCTGTTCCTGCGCCGTGAGGTTCTTGTGCACGATGCCAATGCCGCCCTCTTGCGCAATGGCAATGGCCAGGCGAGCTTCGGTCACCGTGTCCATGGCGGCAGACACCAGGGGCAGGTTCAGGCGGATGTTGCGGGTGAATTGGGTCGCAAGGGATGTGTCCTTGGGCAGGACTTGCGAATAGGCGGGGACGAGGAGAACGTCGTCAAACGTAAGGGCTTTACCGAGTAGGCGCATAAGCTAAGGCTCCAAAAAATGGATTGTACCCGCCCGAGGGTTAACCCGATCAGGCAGGCAGATCGAACAGCATGACCTTGAGCGCGCGCTCGGGGTCCACGTCGTTAAAGACAGTGGGGTTGTCCAGCCGCTGCACAAACCGCAGCGCAGCGGCTTCGGCGGCCACCAGGTCGATCAGGAACTGGCTGGGCAACTCCGGCGCATTCAGGCACAAGAGCGCCTGGCCGCCACGCGTCAGCAACTCGGGCAGGCGGCGCACCACGCGGGCATAGTCCTTGGTCGCGACAAAACTGCCTTTCTGAAAGCTGGGCGGGTCAGCCACCACCACGTCGTATGGCCCCATGCGTGAGACCTTGCCCCAGGACTTGAACAGGTCGTGCGCCAGAAAACGGGCACCGCCGAGCCCATTGAGCTGGTGGTTGTGCTGCCCAATCGACAGTGCGCCAGCGGCCATGTCCACATTGACCACCTGGGCCGCGCCGCCTTGCAAAGCCGCTACCGAAAACGCGCAGGTGTAGGCAAACAGGTTGAGCACACGGGCGTCTTTGGCCTGCGTGCGCAGCCACTGGCGGCCGCAGGCCATGTCCAGAAACAGGCCGTGGTTCTGGCCTTTGAGCACATGCACGCGGTAGCGGGCACCCTGCTCGCACACCTCATGCGGTTCGGGCACGCTGCCGGCCATGAGGCGTGTGTCGCTGCGGCCTTGGCCGCTTTGGCGCAGCTGGTAAACCCAGTTCAGCGCTTCAGGGCGCTGGGCCAATGCGGCGTGCACACTGTGCAATTGCGCATCGCTCAAAGGTTGGAAACTGGTCAGCAGCCAGACCGGCGCGTACCAGTCCAGACTCAAGTGTTCGCAGCCCGGATGCAGGCCGCCTCGGCCATGGAAGATGCGGCAGGCGTCCTGGCCTGGTGTGGCCTGGGCAATGGCGTCAAGCAAGGCCTGCATCAATAGCCTGCTGCAGCGCCGGGCCGCTTTTTGGCAAACAGACCCGCGCGGCGTGCGCCTTGTTTGGAAAAACGCTCCCGGCGGGCCACCTTGGGGTCCACCCGCAATTCACGACACAGCTCCACTCGGTCGCCATCCCGCAGCACCGTGTTCCAAGGCATCTTGCGTCCCCAGACGCTGGGGCTGAGCGTGTGGTTGCGGGGCTCGCTCCAGTCCCGCGGCCAGGCGGCTTGCTGCACGGCCAGTGCCAAGGCCTGTGACAGCGTGCTGCCTGCAGCCAGACACAGCGACAGCTCGCACACCACGCGCGGCGCCGGGCTGAAGCAGAGGGTGATGTGGTGCTCATCCATAGATTTTTTCGGCGCGTGCTATGAACGCGTCCACCAGGCTGCCGGCGATCTTGTCGAATACGGGACCCACGATGGCCGACAGCGTGCTGCTGGAGAAGCCGTAGTGCAGATTCAACTCGACCTTGCAGGCGCGCTGGCTGCCGTCGCCCACGGGGCTGAAGGTCCAGCCGCCGGTCAAATTGGAGAAGGGGCCGCTGAGCAATTGCATCTGCACCGAACGGCCTTCGATGTGGGTGTTGCGGGTGGTAAAGCTTTGCTTGACGCCGCCCAGGCCAATGCCGATTTCGGCCACCACACCCTCGGGGGTGGTTTCTTTGATGCCGGCATGGTCGCACCAGGGCAAAAATTCTGGGTAGCGGTCCACAGCGGTCACCAGCCGGAACATCTCTTCGGGGCTGTACCAGATCAGGACGGACTTGTGGATATTCTTCATACAATCAAGCGTTAGCCCGCGATTGTAAATTTGCCGGCCGTCCCAACTTCAAGTCCATGGCCAGCAAAAAGCCCTCCCCCTCCGAAAAATCTGCCCTGATCGCCGACAACAAGAAAGCGGCGTTCAACTATTTCTTTGAAGAACGCTACGAGGCGGGCATGGTGCTGGAAGGCTGGGAAGTCAAAGCCATCCGCGACGGCAAGGTGCAGCTGACCGACGGTTATGTGGTCATCAAGAACGGCGAGATGTACCTGATCGGCCTGCTGATCCATGCGCTCAAGACCGCATCCACCCACGTCAATCCCGAGTCTGCCCGCACCCGCAAGCTGCTGCTGCACAAGGACGAGATCCGCCGACTGATTGGGAAGGTCGAGCAAAAAGGCTACACCCTGGTGCCGATCAACCTGCACTGGAAAAACGGTCGCGTCAAATGCGAAATGGCGCTGGCCAAGGGCAAGGCCGAGCACGACAAACGCGACACCATCAAAGACCGCGAGGGCAAGCGCGAAGTGGAGCGCGCCATGAAGTCACGTCACCGGTAATTGCCGCAGGTCAGTGCAGGAGCCAGCCCTGCTGGCAATCCAGCCCGGTCCATCGCCTGCATGCAGGCCAAGCGCTTGCAAAGATCAGGCCAAATGCCGCAGGGGATGGTGGTCTGCCGGCCAGGGGCAGGCAAAAAAGCGCGCCACTTCGGCCGCATCCACGCCCTCGACACGCGCGGGCTTCCACGTCGGGCTGTGGTCTTTGTCGACCGCCAGGGCACGGATGCCCTCCACCGTTTCGCTGTCCTGCACCGGTCGCAGATGAAAGCAGTGGTGCACCATGTCGCGCTCCATGCGCAAGTCGTCGGCCAGCCCCATGGCGCGGGCGCGGCGGATCTGTTCGAGCACCACGCACAGCATCAACGGTGAACGCGCGCGCAGTGTTTTGGCCGTGTGCTGGCTCCAGACGTCGCTGGCGGCTTCCAGGGTGTCCAGCATGGCTTGCACAGTGGGCAGACCAAACACCGTGTCAATCTGTGGCTGTGGCGCGAGCTTTTCAGGGGCCATGCTGCCGGGCTGGGCCAGAACCCAGCGCTCCACCGCTTCGCTGTTTTCGAAAGGACTGCTGATCAGCTTGTCCCAGATCGGCTCCAGCATGGCCGAGGGCAAGGCGATGTCGGCCAACTTGGCGGCCACGGCCTGCGGACCGCTGAGCATCAAGCCCGTCAGGCCCAGGTATTCGCCCAGCTTGCCAGGGCAGCGGCTGAGGAAATAGCCTCCGCCCACATCCGGGAACAGGCCGATATGGGTTTCGGGCATGGCCATCTTGGTGCGCTCGGTCACCACGCGCACGCTGGCGCCCTGGCTGATGCCCATGCCACCGCCCATGACGATGCCGTCCATGAAGGCGATGTAGGGCTTTTTGTAGGTGTGGATCAGGTGGTTGAGTGCGTACTCTTCGGTAAAAAAATCCCCCAACGCGGTGTCACCAGCATGCGCGGCCTGGTGGAAAAACCGGATGTCGCCACCTGCACAGAAGGCGCCAAACGGGCCTTCCTTGCCGTTGCCGCGCACAGCCACGGCCAGCACTTGCGGATCGTCCTGCCAGCGCTGCAGCGCAGCAACGAGCGCTCGAACCATGGACAGCGACAAAGCGTTGAGCGCCTTGGGGCGGTTGAGGGTGATGCAGCCAATATGGCCTTGAATTTCTGCAATGATTTCAGACACGTCGTGTTCTCCAACCCAACCATTCATTGAGGGCCAGCGCCCCCAGCACCAGCGTACCACCAAGCAGCACACTGGCGGCCGGCGCCTCGTTGGCGCCCAGCCAGGCCAGCACAATCCCAAAAACAATTTCCAGCAAAGCCAGCAAAGACACTTCGGGCGCCTTCAGCACGCGGGCACAGACCACTGACAAGGCGCAAGGAATGGCCAGCTGAAACAGGCCCAGCCCTGCAAGCAAGCCCACATCGTGCAAGGACGCCTGTAATGGCAGGGCCAGTGGCAGCGTGATGGCACTGGAGATGGCAGCGCCCGCCATGACCGAGGGCACCAGGTCCAGGTCCAGCCCTTCGGCATGGCTTTTCTGCACCAAGGTCCATTGAACAGCCGCCGCCACAGGCACGCCCAGCGCCACCAGCGAGCCCAGCAAAAAATTGGGGGCGCCCAGGCTGAGCTGGCTGCCATACATCCAGGCAATGCCCGCCCCGGCCAACACAATCGCGCCCCAGGTGCGCACAGGCAGCGGGTGGCGAAGCACCACGCGGGTGAACACGGCAGTGATCAAAGGGCCCAAAGCCATGGTGATCAGCACATTGGCCACGGCCGTGAGCGTGAGCGCCACCATGAAGGCGGTGAACATCACGCTCCAGCACAAGCCCGACAGCCAGAAATAGCGACTGCGCCAAGGCATGCGGGCAAACACCGCCCTGCCCTGCCACAGAGGCAAGATCAGCAGCAGCGACACCAGGGTGAACAGGCTTCGCCAGAACGTCACCTCGAAGCTGCGGGCCGAGTCCAGCTGGCGCGTCACGACGCCGGCCACCGACCACAGGGCCGTGACCAGCACCATCAAGGCGACCGCCTGACCGTGACGCAGCTTCATGGGATCAATGGGCGAATGATGTGGGCTTCGCCGCGGAGATCAGCCTTCTTTGGACGCGCGCTTGCGCTCGTGCTCTTTCAGGTAGCGTTTGCGCAGGCGCACGCTCTTGGGGGTGATCTCGACCAGCTCGTCGTCCTCGATGAATTCCACGCCATATTCCAGCGTGAGTTCGATCGGGGGCGTGATCTTGACGGCATCTTCCTTGCCGGAGACGCGGAAGTTGGTCAGCTGCTTGGTGCGGGTGGCATTCACCACCAGGTCGTTGTCGCGGCTGTGGATGCCCACGATCATGCCTTCGTACACCGGGTCATTGGGCTTGACGAACATGCGGCCACGGTCGTCCAGTTTGCCCAGGGCGTAGGTGAAGATTTCACCGTCGTCCATGGAGATCAGCACGCCGTTCTTGCGGCCGCCGATCTCGCCCTTGTGGGGTTCGTAGCTGTCGAAGATGTTGGAGATCAGGCCAGAACCACGGGTCAGGTTCAGGAATTCGTTGGAGAAGCCGATCAGACCACGCGCCGGAATGCGGTATTCCAGGCGCACGCGGCCACGGCCGTCCGGCTCCATGTTGACCAGTTCGCCCTTGCGCTCGCCCAGGGCCTGCATCACTCCACCTTGGTGACCTTCTTCAATGTCTGCGGTCACCAGCTCGATCGGCTCGCAACGCTCACCGTTGATCTCTCGGAACAGCACGCGGGGCTTGGACACGGCCAGTTCGTAGCCTTCGCGGCGCATGTTCTCCAGCAAGATGGTCAGGTGCAGTTCGCCACGGCCGGACACTTCAAAAATGCCGTCCTCATCGGTTTCCTTCACGCGCAGGGCCACGTTGTGCTGCAGTTCCTTTTGGAGGCGGTCCCAGATCTGGCGGCTGGTCACGTACTTGCCTTCACGACCGGCCAGGGGCGAGGTGTTCACGCAGAAGTTCATGGTCAGTGTGGGTTCGTCCACCTTGAGCATGGGCAGCGGCGCGGGATTGGCCGGGTCGGTCACCGTCACGCCAATGCCGATGTCCTCGATGCCGTTGATCAGAACGATGTCGCCAGGGCCGGCTTCCAGGGTCTGCATGCGGTCCAGGCCCTGGAAAGTCAGCACCTGGTTGATGCGGCCTTTGCTGCTCTGGCCGTCCGGGCCCTCCATCACCAGCACGTCCATGCCAGGCTTGATCTTGCCTTGGCTGATGCGGCCCACGCCAATGCGACCTACGAAGGTGGAGAAGTCGAGCGCAGAGATCTGCAGCTGCAGGGGGGCGTCGGGGTTGCCACTGTTGGGCGGCACGTGCTTGAGCACAGTGTTGAACAGGGCCGACATGTCGGGACCCCACTGCTCACCCGCCGGGCCTTCTTCCAGAGAAGTCCAGCCGTTGATGCCCGAGGCGTACACCACCGGAAAGTCCAGCTGCTCGTCTGTGGCGCCCAGTTTGTCGAACAGGTCGAAAGCAGCATTGACCACCTTGTCGCAGTTGGCACCAGGCTTGTCGACTTTGTTGACGACGACGATGGGTTTCAGACCCAGGGCCAGCGCTTTCTTGGTCACGAAGCGGGTTTGCGGCATCGGGCCTTCCTGGGCATCGATCAGCAGCACCACGCCGTCGACCATGGACAGGGCGCGTTCGACTTCACCACCGAAGTCCGCGTGGCCGGGGGTGTCGACGATGTTGATGTGGGTGCCTTCCCAGCTCACGGCGCAGTTTTTGGCCAGGATGGTGATGCCACGCTCGCGTTCGATGGCGTTGTTGTCCATCACCGTGTCCACGACTTTTTCGTGGTCGGCGAAAGTGCCAGACTGGCGCAGCAGCTGGTCCACCATGGTGGTTTTGCCGTGGTCAACGTGGGCAATGATGGCGATGTTGCGGATTTGTTTGCTCATGGGCTCTCTTCCAATATCAGGCCAGCGCAGGGGCTGGCGAACTTTCCAGAATCTGTTGAATGTCAATCGGGCTCAGCAGCCGGCTCGGGATCAGCTCGCCCGCCACGGTGTGGGCGGTGCCCAGCAGGCTGTGGGGCCCGTCACCGTAGACGCGCACATGCGGCATGTCGGGCCATTGACCACGGCGACGCAAGCCGCTCAAAAATCTGCCGGCATTGTCGGCGTCGAGTGTGACGGATGTGTAACCCTGCAGCAGGCAGTCGACGGGCTGCAAGGCGGCCAGCCTCTCGGCCTCGTTCATCGCTTCAAGGTGTTCGAGCGTGACGCACTGGCTGGCGTCAAACGGGCCCGTCTGCACACGGCGCAGCGCCGTCAGATGCCCACCGCAACCCAAGGCTTCGCCAATGTCTTCGCCCAAGGTGCGGATGTAGGTGCCTTTGCTGCATGCCACACGCAATCGCAGATGGGGCTGCTCCCCCTGCAATTCAACGTCCAGCATCTCCAGGTCGTGGATCACCACGTCACGGGCTTCGCGCTCGACCGTTTCACCCTCGCGGGCGTATTCGTAGAGGGCCTTGCCATCTTTCTTCAGGGCGCTGTGCATGGGCGGCACCTGGCGGATCGGGCCCATGAAGCGGTCGAGCACCTCGACCACCTGACCCAATGTGCAGGTCACGGGGCGTTCTTCGATCACATCCCCTTCGGCATCGGCTGTGCTGGTCTTGCGGCCCAGGCGCACGGTGGTCTCGTACACCTTGTCGGCATCCAGGTGCTGCTGACTGAACTTGGTGGCGGCGCCAAAACACAGGGGCAACACGCCGGTGGCCAATGGGTCCAGGGTACCGGTGTGACCGGCTTTTTCGGCCCGCAGCAACCACTTGACCTTTTGCAAGGCCTGGTTGCTTGAAAGACCGAGCGGTTTGTCCAGCAGGATCACCCCATGCACAGGGCGCCGCTGCACCCTGGTGCGTGGCGAGGAACGTGCGCCCCCACGCTCCGTCACTGCGTGTACGTCGCTGCCCCCCAAGGGGGCCTTCGCACCTTGGGGTGGCCCGGCGGTGCTCATGCTCAGTCCTCTTTGGCGCGCGTGGCGACAGCCTTGGCGATCAGTGCGTTCATGTCCGACGCACGCTCGGTGGTGCGGTCAAAAATGAAGTGCAGCGTCGGCACGGTGTGGATGTGCAGGCGTTTGAAGAGGCCATTGCGCAGGAAACCTGCGGCGGCGTTCAGGCCTTGCGTGGCTTCTTCCGGGCTACCAGTGAGCAGGCTGAAGAACACCTTGGCGTGGGCGTAGTCCGGTGTCACCTCGACGGCGTTGATCGTGACCATGCCCACACGCGGGTCCTTGAGCTCGCGCGCGATCAGCTCCGACAGATCGCGCTGGATCTGATCGGCGACGCGGTAACCGCGGTTGGGGACGGAAGAAGCCTTGCGTGGCATTACAGCGTTCTCGCGATTTCCTTGATCTCAAAGAATTCGAGCTGGTCGCCCTCTTTGATGTCGTTGTAGTTCTTGAGTTTGATACCGCACTCGAAGCCTTCCTTGACTTCGCGCACATCGTCCTTGAGGCGCTTGAGCGATTCGAGCTCGCCCGTGTAGATGACCACGTTGTCGCGCAGCAGGCGGAAACGTGCAGAGCGCGTGACCATGCCGTTGGTGACCATACAGCCGGCCACGGTGCCGATCTTGGAGGCCACGAACACGGTGCGGATCTCGGCGTTGCCGATGACTTCTTCCTTCTGTTCGGGGGCCAGCATGCCGGACATGGCGGCTTTCAACTCATCCACAGCGTCGTAAATGATGTTGTAGTACTTGATCTGGACGTCGTTGTTCTCGGCCAGCTTGCGCGCACCCGCGTCGGCACGGACGTTGAAGCCGATGACCAGACCCTTGGAGGCGATGGCCAGGTTGACATCGGATTCGCTGATGCCGCCCACGCCGGTGTAGACCATCTGCACACGCACTTCGTCGGTGGAGAGCTTGAGCAAGGACGCGGCCAGCGCTTCCTGCGAACCCTGCACGTCGGCCTTGAGCACGATGGGCAGGCTCTGCACTTCACCGGCTTGCATGTCGGCAAACATGTTTTCGAGCTTGGCGGCTTGTTGCTTGGCCAGCTTGGTGCTGCGGTACTTGCCAGCGCGGTAGGTGGCGATTTCACGGGCGCGGCGTTCGTCGGCCATCACCATGAAGTCATCACCGGCCTGCGGCACTTCGGCCAGACCCTGGATTTCGACAGGAATCGAGGGGCCGGCTTCCTTGGTCGCCTTGCCGTTTTCGTCCAGCATGGCACGCACGCGACCATAGGTCTGACCGGCCAGCACCACATCGCCCACCTTGAGCGTGCCGGACTGCACCAGCACGGTGGCCACAGAGCCGCGGCCCTTGTCCAGGCTGGCTTCGATCACCAAGCCCTTGGCCGCAGCGTCCACCGGGGCCTTGAGTTCGAGCACTTCGGCTTGCAGCAGAACGTGTTCAAGCAAATCGTCGATGCCCATGCCGGTCTTGGAAGACACGGCCACAAAGGGTGACTCGCCGCCAAACTCTTCGGGCACCACTTCTTCGGCGATCAGCTCAGCTTTCACCTTTTCGATGTTGGCATCGGGCTTGTCGGCCTTGGTCATGGCGACCACGATCGGCACACCAGCAGCTTTCGCGTGCTTGATGGCTTCCTTGGTCTGGGGCATGACGCCGTCGTCGGCTGCACACACCAGAATGACAATGTCGGTTGCCTGGGCGCCACGGGCACGCATGGCCGTGAAGGCCTCGTGACCGGGGGTGTCCAGGAAGGACACCATGCCGCGCGGGGTTTCGACGTGGTAGGCACCGATGTGCTGCGTGATGCCACCGGCTTCGCCAGCCGCCACTTTGGCGCGGCGAATGTAGTCCAGCAGCGAGGTCTTGCCGTGGTCGACGTGGCCCATCACGGTCACGACCGGGGCACGCGGCAGGGCTTCGGCCTGGGTCGCGCTGGCTTCCTCTTCGGTGAAGGCTTCCGGATCGTCCAGCGCAGCCACCACAGCGGTGTGGCCCAACTCTTCCACCACGATCATGGCGGTGTCCTGGTCCAGCGACTGGTTGATGGTGACCATCTGGCCCAGCTTCATGAGCTGCTTGATCACTTCAGAGGCCTTGATCGACATTTTGTGGGCCAGTTCCGATACCGTGATGGTTTCGGGCACATGGACCTCGATGACGCGGGCTTCTTGAGGCGCTGCTGGTTGGGCCTGCTCGTTGCGGTCATGGCCTTTGCGGCCCTTGGGCCCAGAACGCCAGCTGCCACGGCCCACACCGCCACTGGAGTCGCCTCGGGTGGGGATGGCTTTCTTCTTGGCAGGATCACCTGCCCAGCTGGAAGACAGCTTGGCCGACTTGACCTCTTTGCCTGCGCCTGCGGGCTGGGCTCCGGGTGCTGCGCCCGTGCGTGCGCCGGCACCGGGTGTTCCAGCGGGCTTGTGCAGCGTGCCTTTGACGGCCGGCTTGGCTTCGGGTTTGGGCTCTTCCTTCTTGGCCACCAGCACCTTCTTGGGCGCGTTCATCATGGCGCGGATGGCTTCGGCTTCGGCCAGGGCCTTGCGGCGGCGGTCTTCCAGTTCCTTGGCGCGCGTGGCTTCTTCGTCGGCACGGGCCTTGGATTCGGCAGCGGCTTTGGCGGCCGCTTCTTCACGGACGCGTTTTTCGGCTTCGGCCTTGTCAGCGGCTTGCTGCGCGGCCGTGTCCTGCACAGGTGCGGCTGGCGCGGCGGGTGCAGGCGCTTTGGCTGCTGCAGAGGCTGCGTTGAGGCTGGCGGCTTCGGCTCGGGCACGTGCTTCGCGCTCTTCGCGGCTCAGGGTGGGGGCTTGCTCAGCAACAGCTTGAGCGGCGGCCTGAGCGGCTTGGGCTGCCTGTTCGGCGGCGCGTTCAGCGGCTTCGGCCTCGGCCTTTTGACGGGCTTCGGCTTCTTCGCGCTGGCGGCGTTTTTCGGCCAGCTCTTCTTCCTGGCGGCGGATCAGTTCGGCCTGCCGGCGTGCTTCTTCTTCACGACGGGCCAGTTCAGCGTGGTCAATGGCCGGTTCGGCAGCAGCTTCCGGCGCACTGCTGGTGGGTTCGTCATCGCGTTTGATCAGGGTGCGTTTTTTGCGCACTTCAACCTGGATCGTGCGGGCCTTGCCGGTGGCGTCGGCCTGCTTGATTTCGGTCGTTGACTTTTTGGTCAACGTGATCTTTTTGCGGTCGGCACCTGCAGTGCCGTGGCTGGCTTGCAAGAACGACAGCAGTTTTTGCTTGTCGGACTCGGTCAGCGTGTCAGATGCAGACGATTTGGACACGCCGGCAGAACGCAGTTGTTCAAGCAGGGTGTCGGCGGGTTTTTTGAGTTCGGTGGCGAACTCGGCGACGGTATTACTTGTCATATTCGCTTCAAGCCTCCATCCAATCAGGCCTGACCCGCAGTGAACCAATGTTCGCGGGCTTTCATGATCAGGGCCGTGGCTTCTTCAGCCCCCTGACCGGTGATGTCGGTGAGTTCGTCGGTGGCCAGGTCGGCCAGGTCGTCGCGTGTGTGCACGCCGGCGTCGGCCAACTTGGAGATCAGATCGGGGGTGAGGCCAGGCAGGTCACGCAGATCTTGCGAGGCGTCTTCCACGCTCTCTTCACGGGCGATTTCCATCGTCAGCAAAGCATCTTTGGCGCGGGCACGCAGTTCGTTGACGGTGTCTTCGTCAAAGGCTTCGATCTCCAGCATTTCCTGCAACGGCACATAGGCCACTTCTTCCAGGCTGCTGAAGCCCTCTTCGATCAGGATGTCGGCGATTTCCTCGTCCACATCGAGCTTTTCCATGAACAAGGCGCGGATGCTGGTGGTCTCCTCAGCCTGCTTCTGGGCAGATTCGGCCGCGTCCATGATGTTGATCTTCCAGCCGGTCAGGTCAGACGCGAGGCGCACGTTCTGGCCACCACGACCAATGGCGATGGCCAGGTTTTCTTCGTCCACCACCACGTCCATGGCATGCTTTTCTTCGTCCACGACAATGGACTGCACATTGGCCGGGGCCAGGGCGCCGATCACGAACTGGGCGGGGTCTTCGCTCCACAGCACGATGTCCACGCGCTCGCCTGCGAGCTCGTTGGTCACGGCATTCACACGGGTGCCGCGCACACCCACGCAGGTGCCGATCGGATCCACGCGTTTGTCGTGCGAGAGCACAGCGATTTTGGCGCGCGAGCCTGCGTCACGGGCACACGATTTGATCTCCAGCAGGCCTTGTTCGATCTCGGGCACTTCCTGGCGGAAGAGTTCAACCATGAACTCGGGGGCCGAACGCGACAGGATGATCGGTGCGCCACGCAGCGTCAGGTCGACTTCCATGATCATGGCGCGCACGCGGTCGCCGTTGCGCAGGTTCTCCTTGGGGATCATCTCGCTGCGACGCAGGCGGCCTTCAACGCGGCCCGATTCACAGATGATGTCGCCCTTGTCCATGCGCTTGACGGTGCCAACAAAGATCTTTTCGCCGCGCGACATGAATTCGCTCAGCAGCATTTCTCGCTCGGCGTCGCGGATTTTCTGCAGGATGACCTGCTTGGCAGCCATGGCGCCGATGCGACCGATCGGCAGAGATTCGACCTGCTCTTCGATGTATTCACCGACTTCGACATCGGCCACGCGCTCTTGCGCATCCATCAGCATTTCTTCGGCGTCGGGGTTTTGCAGGCCTGCGTCGTCGGGCACCACCAGCCAGCGGCGGAAAGTTTCGTATTCGCCAGAATCACGGTCGATGGACACGCGGATGTCCACTTCGCCTTCGTACAGTTTCTTGGTGGCCTGGGCCAATGCGGCCTCCACGGCACCAATCACCACATCGCGCTCAACGTTCTTCTCGCGCGAGATGGCGTCCACCAACATCAACAATTCGCGGTTCATGACTCGACTCTCCTGTTCCAACGGCCCCTGTGGGGCCTGCATTCAAATTTGTTCTTTGGCCTTGCGGCCCTTGAAATCCACCACCGGGGCCAGCCGCGCTTCGCGCAGCTCGTCCAGCGAGAAACCCAGCACCTGAACGGGCGCAGGGGCTCTTTTTTTGCTCACGCGTGCACCAGGCTTGGCCTCGGGCTCATCGCTCCAGACGATTTGCCAGCCGGTGCCAACGGCATCGCGTTCGAGCGTGCCGCGAAATTTCTTGCGGTTGGCGTTGACCAGGCCACTGGCAGCTTCGCCGATCGGGGCCTTGAGCGTGATGTCGATCAGCGCACCGGCAAAGCGCACAAAATCCTGCTCGTGGCGCAAGGGACGGTCGATGCCCGGCGACGAGACTTCAAGGCGGCTGTATTCAACGCCATCCACCTCCAGGGCAAACTGCAACTGGCGTGTGACTTTTTCACAGTCTTCGACCGTCACAAACTGCTCGGCAGCCGCTTCGGGCGTCCAGGGCAAATCAATGGTGATGCGCAGCAAGCCCCCGGCGGATCGTTCGATTTCCACCAGGTCATAACCCAGTCCGGTCACGGTCTCAAGGGCGATGTTCTGCAGGCTCACAGGTGCGGGTTTTCCAGGGGTTTGCAATGAAACGACCAAAAAAAACGGGCGGTGAGAACCCGCCCGTTTGGTCGTGAAGCCATGATTCTATCCCAAAAAATGACCTAAGTGCGTGATTTTCAAGAGGAATGCCCCTCCAGCAAAGCCCTGTGACCGGTAAAACAGTGCTGTGGGCACGGCACAATGGGCGCCAATGCTCTGCTGGAAGGAATCCATTTGAATACGCTGTTGCGCTGGCTAAATACCCATGTGGGGTCTTTGGGACGCGAAATGCGCTGGTCTTACCTGCCCCCACTCATGGTCTACATGGCCGCGGGGGTGCAGGGCCTGACCGGCATTGTGGGCACTTTCTTCATCAAGGAGCAGTTGGGCTTGTCGGCCGAATTTTTGGCTGCATTGGCATTTTGGGCTGGCCTGCCCTGGGCGTTGAAGATGCCCATTGGCCATCTGGTGGACATTTTCTGGCGCTATAAGGCCGGCTTCATTGTGCTTGGCGCAGGCTTGATTGCCGCCAGCCTCTTCATCATGGCAGGACTGGTCAGTCACCGCGAAGCCATGACTGCGGTGTGGAGTGTGAACGCCTGGTTTGTGCTGGCCACCCTGCTTAGCCCGATCGGTTACGTGTTGCAAGACGCCACGGCCGATGCCATGACCGTGGAAGCCGTGCCCCGGTTTCAAAACGATGGCACGCCGGTGGAGGCCAACACGCTCAAACGGATGCACACCACCATGCAAACCCTGGGCCGGGTGGCCATTGTGGGTGGCACCATCGTGGTGGCGCTGATCAATCTTGGCATGTTTGCCGATGTGCAAAGCCTCAGCCCCGCGCAAAAAACACTGACTTACCGCAACCTGTACCTGACGGCGCTCATCATTCCGGTGCTTTCTGTGGCCGGTCTGGTGGTGGCATGGCTGCAGCGCAACACTCAAATCAAGCAACACATGCAACGGGGTTTGAGTCGCCCGCAGGCTCTGGCCTTGGTCCTGCCCGAAGAGGAAAAGACCCCACTCAATGCCGTCCTCCTGGTGGGCAGCCTGGTGTTTGTGGCCATCACCATCGGGCTGGGCTTGTCGGGCTGGCGCTTCAGCCAGGAACTGATCTTTGTCAGCTCCATGCTCATTATTGGCACGCTCATGGGGCGCCTCGTGCGTGAGCTGGATGCGTCCGCACGCAGCACATTGCTGGGCACGGCGCTGGTGATCTTCATGTTTCGCGCCGTGCCCAGCACCGGGCCCGGCGTGTCGTGGTGGATGATCGACAAGCTGGGCTTTGACCAGCCTTTCTTCTCGGTGCTGTCATTGATTGGCAGCACACTGGCGCTGGTAGGCATGTTCATCTTCAGGCGCTTCATGGCAGAGCGATCGATCTTTTTTGTGGTGGGCAGCCTGACGGTGCTGGGCACCTTGCTGAGCTTGCCCACCTGGGGCATGAGCCTGGGTCTGCACGAATGGACTGCGGCACACACTGGCGGTGTGGTCGATGCACGCTTCATTGCCGTGGTGGACACTGCTTTGGAGTCCCCTTTGGGCCAGATCAGCATGATCCCGATGCTGGCCTGGATCGCCACCTCCGCCCCGCCTCACCTCAAAGCCACCTACTTTGCGGTCATGGCCAGCTTCACCAATCTGGCGCTGTCGGCCGCACAACTGGGCACGAAATACCTCAACCAGACTTTCACACTGACACGCCAGGTGCGCGACGTCAGTGGCGTGGTGAGCGTACCGGCCAACTACGACGACTTGAGCGACCTGCTGCTCAGTGCCCTACTGATTGGCTTCTTGCTGCCGCTGGCGGCCATTGCACTGGCCCGCTGGCGCCGTTGGGGCAGTGCCTGAATCGCAGTCCGCGCATGCGACAATCCCAAGCGTTTTGCTCTGTAGAAAGAAGACTTCCATGACGACAAAAACAGGTTTCCTCGCTGGCAAGAAACTGCTGATCACCGGCGTGCTGTCCAACCGGTCCATCGCCTACGGCATTGCCAAGGCCTGCCACGCCCAGGGGGCCGAGCTGGCGTTCAGCTATGTGGGTGAGCGCTTCAAAGACCGCATCACCGAATTTGCCGCCGACTTCGACTCCAAACTGGTGTTTGACTGCGATGTGGGCAGCGACGAGCAAATCGAGAAACTGTTCACCGACCTCTCGGCCACCTGGCCCAAGATCGACGGCTTTGTGCATGCCATCGGTTTTGCCCCGCGCGAAGCCATTGCCGGTGACTTTCTGGACGGCCTCTCGCGCGAAGCCTTCAAGGTGGCGCACGACATCAGCGCCTACAGCTTCCCGGCCATGGCCAAGGCCGCCCTGCCCTACCTGAACGACAACAGCGCGGTGCTGACCCTGTCGTATCTGGGCGCCATCCGCACGGTGCCCAACTACAACACCATGGGCCTGGCCAAAGCCAGCCTCGAAGCTTCTGTGCGCTACCTGGCCGAGTCGTTGGGCTCGCAGGGCCGCGGCCTGCGTGCCAATGGCATTTCTGCCGGTCCCATCAAGACCCTGGCCGCCAGCGGCATCAAAGGCTTTGGCAAGATCCTGTCGGTGGTGGCCGAAAACTCCCCCATCCGTCGCAATGTGACCATCGACGATGTGGGCAATGTGGCCGCTTTCCTGCTGTCCGACCTGGCCGCCGGCGTGACGGCCGAGATCACTTATGTGGACGGCGGTTTCAGCCAGGTGGTGGGCGGCATTGCCGAACCCGCTGGTGACGCCTGATCCCCGGTGCCCCCAGGAAAAAAGCGGCCCAGGCCGCTTTTTTCTTGTCTTGTGAAACGGGTGAGGACCGTCAGGCTTTGACGCAATCCGCGTAGTACCGCTTCTTGCCGTCGTCGTCCTTGATCTCCACCAGGCCGTGGATGTCGGTCTCGAAGCCTGGGCACTCCAGGTTGAACTGGCGTGCAAACTTGAGGTAGTCCACGATCTTCTTGTTGAAGACCTCACCCGGAATCAAGAGCGGTATGCCCGGTGGGTACGGCGTGACCAAACCCACGGTGATACGGCCTTCCAGGTTGTCGATTTCCACGCGCTCGGTCTGTCGGCGCGCGATGTGCGCGTAAGCGTCAGCGGGCGTCATGGCCGGCGTCAGGTCCGACAGGTACATCTCGGTGGTCAGGCGCGCGATGTCGTAGCGGGCGTACATCTCGTGCACATGCTGGCAAAGGTCGCGCAGGCCCATGCGCTCGTAGCGCGGGTGCTTGGCGCAGAACTCCGGCATGATGCGCCACATCGGCTGGTTCTTGGCGTAGTCGTCCTTGAACTGCTGCAGTGCGGTGAGCAGTGTGTTCCAGCGGCCCTTGGTGATGCCGATGGTGAACATGATGAAGAAGCTGTAGAGGCCGGTCTTCTCCACCACCACGCCGTGCTCGGTCAGGAACTTGCTGACGATGGAGGCCGGAATGCCGGTCTTGTCGAACTTGCCATCCAGGTCCAGGCCAGGCGTGACGATGGTCGACTTGATGGGGTCGAGCATGTTGAAGCCATCGGCCAGCTGCTGGCCGAAGCCATGCCACTTGCTGGCCTTCTTGCGCGGGTCGTTGCGCAGGATCCAGTCTTCGGCTTTGCCCACGCCCTCGCCCGCGAACTTCTCGGGGCCCCAGACCTTGAACCACCAGTCCTTGCCGTATTCCTCGTCCACCTTGCGCATGGCGCGGCGGAAATCCAGGGCTTCGGCAATGCTCTCTTCCACCAGGGCGGTGCCGCCAGGCGGCTCCATCATGGCAGCGGCCACGTCGCAGCTGGCAATGATGCTGTACTGCGGACTGGTCGAGGTGTGCATCAGGTAAGCCTCGTTGAACAGCGGGCGGTCCAGCTTGGTGTTTTGCGCGTCCTGCACCAGCACGTGGCTGGCCTGGCTGATGCCGGCCAGGAGTTTGTGGATAGACTGCGTGGCGTAGACCATGGTGTCCTTGGGGCGTGCGCGCTTTTTACCCATGGCATGGTAGGGACCATAGAACGGGTGGAAAGCCGCGTGTGGCAGCCACGCCTCGTCAAAGTGCAGGTTCTCCACATAGCCATCGAGCATGCCCTTGATGGTCTCGGTGTTGTAGAGCACGCCATCGTAGGTGGATTGCGTGAGCGTCAGGATGCGGGGCTTGACCTTTTTGGCGTCCACGCCTTTGAGTAACGGGTTCTTCTTGATCTTGGCCTGGATGGCGGCCGGTTCGAACTCGCTCTTGGGGATCGGGCCGATGATGCCGAAATGGTTGCGCGTGGGTTTGAGAAAGACCGGAATGGCACCGGTCATGATGATCGAGTGCAGGATGGACTTGTGGCAGTTTCGGTCCACGACCACCACATCACCGGGAGCCACCGCATGGTGCCAGACCATCTTGTTGGAGGTGCTGGTGCCATTGGTCACGAAGAAGCAGTGGTCGGCATTGAAAATGCGTGCGGCATTGCGCTCGCTCTCGCCAATGGCACCGTTGTGGTCCAGCAGCTGGCCGAGTTCTTCCACCGCGTTGCAGACATCGGCACGCAACATGTTTTCGCCGTAGAACTGGTGGTACATCTGGCCCACCGGACTCTTCAGGAAAGCCACGCCACCCGAGTGGCCCGGGCAATGCCATGAGTAGGAGCCGTCTTCGGCGTAGTCCAGCAGTGCCTTGAAGAACGGCGGCTGCACACCTTCAAGGTAACTCTTGGCTTCACGGATGATGTGACGCGCCACGAACTCAGGCGTGTCCTCGAACATGTGGATGAAGCCGTGCAACTCGCGCAGGATGTCGTTGGGCAGGTGCTGGCTGGTCTTGGTTTCGCCGTAGATGTAGAGCGGCACATCGGCGTTCTTGCGGCGGACCTCTTCAATGAAGGCACGCAAGTTGACCACAGCAGGGTCCAGATCGGGGCCGGGCGTGAACTCTTCGTCATCGATCGACAGGATGAAGGCGCTGGCCCGGCTTTGCTGCTGGGCGAACTGCGAGAGGTCGCCATAGCTGGTCACGCCCAGCACTTCAAAACCTTCCGTTTCAATCGCCTGGGCCAGGGCGCGGATGCCCAAACCGGAAGTGTTCTCGGAGCGGTAGTCTTCGTCGATGATGACGATGGGAAAACGGAATTTCATGGGCAAAGGCGCTGGCGCCCCATTGGTATCGGACAGGGGCGAAGTTTAAGGAAAAAAAGCCCCGATCCCTCAAGGCCATGGACAAGTTTGTGGCCTTTGTGTGTCTGCCATGTGTCTTCGACTCAAAAAGCCACTTGGAGCCTGCTACAATCGAAGGCTCTGGAGCGGTGGATGAGTGGTTTAAGTCGCACGCCTGGAAAGCGTGTGTGGGTTAATAGCCCACCGCGGGTTCGAATCCCGCCTGCTCCGCCAGAAACTTTGCAAACAAGCGCCTTCGGGCGCTTTTTTGTTGCCCCAGCGTTTTGGCCCCGCGATGCCACCGGTACGCGAAGGCACAAAAAAAACCGCCCGAAGGCGGTTTTTTTGAAGCGGCCGTGGATCAGCGAACCACAGCAATCTGGTCGCGCTTGCCACCTTTGTAGGTGTAGAGCGTCAGGGCACCGTTCTTGATGTCACCCTTCTCGTCGAAGGCAATAGTCCCGGTCACGCCGTTGTAATTGGCCTTGGTCAGGGCAGCCAGGTACTTGGACGGGTCGGTCGAGTTGGCACGCACCATGGCGTCCACCATCACGTTGACAGCGTCGTAAACGTAGGGGGCATACACCTGCACATCGGCGTTGAAACGCTTCTTGAACTTGGCGTTGAACTCTTCCATGCCTTTCTTCTGCTGGCCTTCCACACCGCCGGCTTCGGCACAAACCACCTGGCCGTCGGCCATGGCGTCACCAGCCAACTTGGCCAGTTCGGACGAGCAGATGCCGTCGCCACCCATGAACTTGGCATTGATGCCCAGGGACTTCATCTGGCGCATCATCGGGCCGGCCACGGCGTCCATGCCACCGAAGAAGACCACATCAGGGTTCTTGGCCTTGAGCTTGGTCAGGATGGCCATGAAGTCAGAAGCCTTGTCGGTGGTGAATTCGTGACCCACCACATTGCCCTTGGCGGCCGTGACGGCTTTCTTGAACTCTTCGGCCACGCCTTGGCCATAGGCCGTGCGGTCGTCGATCACAGCGATCGATTTGCCTTTGAGGTTGTTGACGGCATAGCGACCCAGGGTGCCGCCCAGATGCACGTCGTCAGCCACCACGCGGAAGGCGGTTTTGTAGCCGTTGCGTGTGTACTTGGGGTTGGTGGCAGAGGGAGAGATCTGCGGCAGGCCGGCTTCGTTGTAGATTTTGGAAGCGGGGATGGTGGTGCCCGAGTTCAGGTGTCCGATCACGCCGTTGACTTTGGAGTCCACCAGCTTTTGTGCGGCGGCGGTGCCCTGCTTGGGGTCGCCTGCGTCGTCTTCAGCGATCAGTTCGAACTTGACGGCCTGGCCGCCAATCTTCAGGCCTTTGGCATTGAGCTCTTCGATGGCCAGGCGGGCACCGTTTTCGTTGTCCTTGCCCAGGTGGGCAATGGCACCACTGACCGGCCCCACGTGGCCGATCTTGACGACCTGTTGCGCCGCCACCAGGCCGCTGCTGGCCACCAAAGCGGCAAGAAGACTGAGTTTGAATGTCATTTTCATAAGAACTCCATAGAAATGAATTTGCCTGAACAAGCCCAATTGGCTGTCACATTGCAAGCGGCGAAGATACCCTGAAATGAAGGCGGAAAACCTAAGGGATTACCTGTGGTCCACGGCATGTGTTCAGACCGGCCATGGCATTCAATTTTCATGCCTGAACTGAGCCTGGATGCGTGGCGCTTGGATCTGCAATGGTGCGGTGGCGTGCGCCAAGACTGGGCACCTCGCACCAAGATCGCCCCAGGGGGCTAATGGACCTACTGACCTGAAGCCTGCGGCTGGGCCAGGTCATGGCGAACCAGCTCGTGGCCCAAGCGGCTGTACTGACGCCAACGCTCTCGGCCTTGTGCACGGTGCAAATCGTCCACGCTGACCACATCAATGATGCGTTCGAAGGTCTCAAAGCCCTCAGGCACCGATTCACCCAGGTTGACCAGAATTTGCCTGGCCCAGTCCGGATGGGGGCGTTCTGTCAGCAGCACTCTGGAGGCCTGCAGCACAGCAGGCTGGGCATTGGCCATGCAGTGGGGCAAAAAATCGAGTTGAGAAAACGTCCACAGCGCCTGGTCCAGCTGCGCCAGGGTGTTGCTGTGGCCCACCACTTGGGCGTGCAAGCCCTTGGTGTGGACTTTGCGCAGCAGACGGCAGGTGTAGGACACCAACGCCGGGGCATTGAAATGGAACTCGATGCGGGCCATAGAGCGCTCAAGCCGACTTGCGTTTACCCGATGCAGATGCGCTGGGCGCCTGGGCCAGCAGGTATTCAAGCAGCAGCGCCACGGGTCGACCGGTAGCGCCTTTTTGTGCACCGCTGCGCCAGGCCGTACCGGCAATGTCCAGATGCGCCCAAGGCATCTTGCCCGCAAATTTTTGCAAAAACTTGGCCGCAGTGACCGAACCGGCCGCACGCCCAGCCACGTTGGCCATGTCGGCAAACTTGCTCTTGAGGCCTTCGGCATAGTCGTCGTCCAGCGGCATGCGCCAGCACAAGTCACCCGACTGTTCACCGGCATCCACCAAGGCCTGGGCCAGCGCATCGTCGGCAGAAAACAAGCCACTGCGCACAGCACCCAGCGCGATCACACAGGCGCCCGTCAAGGTCGCAATGTCGATCACGGCCTTGGGTTTGAAGCGTTCGGCATACGTCAGCGCATCGCACAGCACCAAGCGCCCCTCGGCGTCGGTGTTGAGGATCTCGATCGTCTGGCCGCTCATGCTGGTCACCACATCGCCTGGCTTGACCGCCATGCCATCAGGCATGTTCTCGGTGGCAGGAATCAGGCCCACCACATGCAAGGCAGGTTGCAGTGCCGCCAACGACTCAAACACGCCCAACACGCTGGCAGCGCCACTCATGTCGAACTTCATCTCGTCCATTTCGGCAGCGGGTTTCATGGAAATACCACCGGTGTCGAATGTGATGCCCTTGCCCACCAGCACCACCGGCGCGCCTTTGGCTTTGGCAGACTTGTATTCGAGCACGATGAAGCGAAGCGGTTCTGCCGCACCCCGGGCTACGGCCAGGAACGAGCCCATGCCCAGTCGCTCCACTTCGCGTGGCCCCAGCACCTTGCAGCTCACGCCGGGGTGTTTGCCCAGCGCCTTGGCCGCCAGCGCCAAGTGGCTGGGGGTGGCGTGGTTGGCCGGCCGGTTGGCCCATTCGCGAGCCAGTTCCGTGCCGCGCACCAGCGCCTGTGCCTTGTGCACAGCGGTTTTGTCGGCCTGCGTGGCGTGTGCCAGGTTCAGCACCACCTGGGCCAGGGTGCGCGGCTGCGGCTTGGACAGGGTGCTCACATAGGCGTAGCTGGCATCGGCCACCGTGGTCAGCACCGCCTCAATGGCCTGAGGCGACAGGGACTCACCAGCCCAGCAAATGGCCAGGCTCTTGACTTTGGCAGCATGCAAAGCGCCCCACGCAGCGCGCACGGCCTTGCGCAGATCGCGCGGCTGGCCTTGGCCGCAGGCCACCACCAGCAGGTGTCGGGCGCGGACACCCGGCATGCCGTAAGATTGCAGCATCGTGCCTGCTGCGTCCTTGAAGTCACCGTTTTGGCGGGCCTTGCGGACCCAGTCGCCCACTGGGCCCTGGTGTTCGGCCCCATCGGGCCAGAGCACCACCAAGGCGTCTTGCGGGGCTGTCTGGCTCTGGGCCAGCGTCATCTGGCGAATTTCAAATTTCATCGCGTTACCGTCCTTCACTCGCTCAATGTTATTCGATTCCTCTTTGCGCAAGGACCTGGCACGCAACTTCGTGGCCACCCTCGTCGTGATCGTGACGATTGTCATGACCATCACGCTGATCCGCACCCTGGGTCAAGCCAGCAAGGGGGCCATCAACCCCTCCGAAGTGCTGCTGATCATGGGCTTTGGCATGCTGGGCCAACTCACCACCGTGCTGGCGCTGAGTCTGTTCATCTCCATCATCGCCACCGTCTCACGCATGTACAGTGAAAGCGAGATGGTCATCTGGTTCAGCAGCGGGCAAAGCATGGGCTCGCTGGTGCCGGTACTGCTGCGGTTTGCCTGGCCCATCTTGCTGTCCATCGCCTTGCTGGCCTTGCTGGCGGTACCCTGGAGCCAGCAACAAATGCAGGACCTGCGAGACCGTTATGCCAAACGCAACGACGTCGAACGCGTGGCCCCAGGACGTTTTCAGGAATCGGCTGGAGGCCAGCGTGTCTTCTTCATTGACAAGGACTCGCCAGGGCAGACCACCGGCACCAACGTGTTCATCTCCAGCAGCGAACGGGGCATGGACATCACCACCACCGCCCGCACCGGCAGCGTCAAATGGGTGGGCAGCGACCGCTATCTGGTGCTGGAAAACGGCGAGCAGTGGCTGCAGCAAGCTTCCACCGCCGAAAACCGGCTGACGCGGTTTGCACATTACGACGTGCTGGTGGACGCCAATGCGGCGGCCGATAACAGCGAAGCCGCTGTGCGCCAGTTGCCCACCCTGGCACTGCTTGAAAAGCCCATTCCAGTTCACATGGGAGAGCTTTCCTGGCGCCTGGGCATGGCGCTTTGTGCTTTCAATTTCACCCTGCTGGCTTTGCCGCTGTCGGTGGTCAACCCACGCCGTGGCCGCAGCTACCAGTACGGACTGGCGCTGTTGGTTTTCATCTTCTATTACAACCTGCTCAACATTGGCCAAAACGGCATTGCCAATGGCCGCTACGGGATCGCCAGCTGGATGCTGGGCCTGCACGGCGCCGTGTTTTTGCTGGGCCTGCTCTGGATCTGGGTGCGCCAGCGCCAATGGTCCTGGCGCGACCTGCTGCTGACGTCACCACGCAACGCAGCAGCACAACCCCACACTGCGCCATGAGAACCGTTCGTCGCCTGCTCTACCGCGAAACCTTTCAGGCCGTGGGCTTTGTGGCCCTGGGTTTTTTGGCTTTGTTCCAGTTCTTTGACATGGTCGAAGAACTGCAAAACCTGGGCAAACTCAGTGCCCAGGGTTACCGCTTGCACCATGCATTTCTGGTGGTAGCCCTGAAAATCCCGGCGCACCTCTATGACTTGCTGCCCATTTCGGTGCTGATCGGCACCATCTTCGTGATGGCCCGGCTGGCCCAAAGCTCTGAATTCACCATCTTGCGCACCGGTGGCCTGGGGCCCTGGCGTGCGCTGCGCCTGTTGCTGGGCATGGGATGGGTGTTTGTCGTGTTCACCCTGTTGCTGGGTGACTATGTTTCGCCCTGGGCCGAACAGCAGGGTCAGTTGCTCACGGCGCGTTTCAAGGGCAACCTGACCAGTGGTCAAACCGGTGCCTGGCTGCGCGAACACCAAGGCGATCTGCAGTACACCATCAACGTCCGGGGCATGGACAAGGACGCGCGCCTGCTGGGCATCCGCATCCAGCGCTTTGACAAGGACGGCCTCTTGCTGGCCTCGGCTTTGGCGGCAGAGGCCGAGATGGGTGAGCAGGTCTGGCATTTGCGCGACGTTCAGTTGACTGAAATGCAGCGCAGCGAACCCCAAGCCATGCGCAAACACCACCTGGCACAAGTGGACTGGCCCACCGAGATTTCACGCGACATGGTGCACGCCGCCCTGATCAGCAGCGAACGCATGAAAATCTGGGACCTGGTGCTCTACACCCGCCATTTGCAACAAAACAACCAGAACGCCCAGCAATACGAGATCGAGCTCTGGCGCAAAGTGTTTTATCCCCTCAGCTGCCTGGTGATGCTGACACTGGCCCTGCCCTTTGCTTACCTGCACTTTCGCGCTGGCCACATCGCCACCCATGTCTTTGGTGGCGTCATGGCCGGCATCAGTTTTTACCTGCTCAACAACGTGTTCAGCCACATGGGCAACCTCAACAACTGGGAACCCTGGATCACCTCGGCCGCGCCGTCGCTGATCTACACCCTCATTTCTCTGGCCGCCTTTGGCTGGATGGTGCTGCGGCGATGATGACTTCCAAACTGCCTCCCGCCAGCGCCGTTGTGCTGTTTGCACACGGCTCGCGCGACCCGCTGTGGCGCGCCCCCATTGACGCGGTGGCCACTGAAATCGCGCGTCAAGCGCCCGGTATGGCGGTGCGCTGCGCCTTTCTGGAGTTGATGGCCCCCAGCCTGCCTGAGGCGGTCGATGCGCTTGTCCAGGCTGGCCACACCGCTATCCGCATCGTTCCCTTGTTTCTGGGCATGGGGCGCCATGCCCGCGAAGACCTGCCGCAGCTGTGCGCCGCGTTGCGACAGCACCATCCCCAGCTCTTGCTGGATGTGCAAGCTGCCGTAGGCGAACAGGCCGAACTGACCCGCTGCCTGGCCCGCATCGCCCTGGACCCCGGCAAGCCATAAAACCCAGGGGCATAATCCGGGCAACTTTTATGTTGATCCGAGCATGAACCTTCACCAATTCCGATTCGTTCAGGAAGCCGCCCGCCGCAACCTGAACCTCACCGAAGCGGCCAAGGCCTTGCACACCTCGCAGCCTGGGGTGTCCAAAGCCATCATCGAACTCGAAGAAGAGCTGGGCATCGAGATTTTTGCCCGCCACGGCAAGCGCCTCAAACGCATCACCGAACCGGGGCAGCACGTCCTCAAAAGCATCGAAGTGATCCTGCGCGAAGTGGCCAACCTGCGCAAGATCGGCGACCAGTACAGCGCGCAAGACAGCGGCACCCTGTCGATCGCCACCACCCACACCCAGGCGCGCTATGTGCTGCCGCTGCCCGTGGCCAGGTTGCGAGAGAAATACCCCAAGGTCAACATCAGCCTGCACCAGGGCGCGCCCGACCAGGTGGCACAAATGCTGCTGCAGGACGTGGCCGAAATCGGCATCGCCACCGAATCGCTGTCGGCCTACGAAGACCTGGTCACCCTGCCCTGCTACGAATGGCAGCACGTTCTGGTGCTGCCACCCGAGCACCCACTGGCAGGCAAGGCCCGGCTCACGCTCGAAGACATTGCCGAGTACCCACTCATCACTTACCACCCCTCTTTTACCGGGCGCACCCGCATCGACAACGCTTTTGCCGCCCGCAAGCTGCAGCCGCGCATTGCTTTGGAAGCCATCGACTCCGACGTGATCAAGACCTATGTGCGCCTGGGTCTGGGCGTGGGCATCGTGGCCGAAATGGCCGTCAAGGACGACCCGGCGCAGGACCTGGCGGTGCGCCCGCTGGGACCGTTGCTGGGCATGAATGTCGCGCGCGTGGCCTTCAAACGCGGCGCCTATCTGCGACACTTCGTCTACCAGTTTGCCGAGCTGCTGAGCGACCGCCTGAGCGCCAATCTGGTGGCCAAAGCCATGTCCGGCCAATTCAACGATTACGAACTCTGACCCGAATGAACCCGCGCACCCCCGCCTTCCCGTCCAAGACGCCCAACATGGGCACCACCATCTTCACCGTGATGTCGGCCCTGGCCACCGAAAAAGGCGCGGTCAACCTGGGGCAAGGCTTTCCGGACTTCGACTGCGACCCGCGACTGGTCGAGCATGTGGGCAACGCCATGCGTGAGGGCCTCAACCAATACCCGCCCATGACCGGCGTGGCCCCGCTGCGCGAAGCCATGAGCGCCAAGATCGAAGCTCTGTATGGCCGCCGCTACGACCCGGTCAGCGAAATCACCGTCACAGCCGGTGCCACCCAGGCCATCCTCACGACCATCCTGGCGATCGTGCACCCGGGCGACGAAGTCATCGTGCTTGAGCCCTGCTATGACAGCTATGTGCCCAACATCGAGCTGGCCGGTGGCGTGGTGGTGCGCGTGCCGCTGACGCCCGGCAGCTTCCGCCCAGACTTCGACATGATCCAGGCGGCCATCACGCCCAAGACGCGCGCCATCCTGATCAACTCACCGCACAACCCCAGCGGCATGGTCTGGACCCGCGAAGAAATGCTGCGCCTGCAGGAGATTCTGGACCCCACCAACGTGCTGCTGATTTCGGACGAAGTCTACGAGCACATGGTGTATGCGCCCAACCGCCACTGGAGCGCCGCTCAGTTTGAAGGCCTGGCCTCACGGGCTTTCATCGTCTCCAGCTTCGGCAAGACCTACCACGTCACCGGCTGGAAGATCGGCACCGTGGCCGCACCGGCGGCCCTGAGCGCCGAGTTCCGCAAGATCCACCAGTTCAATGTGTTCACCGTGAACACCCCCATGCAGCACGGCATTGCCCGCTACATGGCAGACCCCAAGCCTTATCTGGAGCTGCCCGCGTTTTACCAACACAAGCGTGACCTGTTCCGCCAGGGCCTGGCGGGCACCCGTTTTCGTTTGCTGCCAGGCGAAGGGACCTACTTTCAGTGCGTGGACATCTCAGGCCTGGCCGTGCCCGAAAAAGACCTGGGCGAAGCCGAGTTCTGCCAATGGCTGACCCGCGAAATCGGTGTGGCCGCCATTCCGTTGTCGGCCTTCTACGGCAACGGCTTTGACCAGAAGGTCATCCGCTTTTGCTTTGCCAAAAAGGACGAGACGCTCCAGCTCGCCCTGGAGCGGCTGGCACGGCTGTGATCAGGATCAGTCGTCCTCGGCCGCGCTGATGTCGGGGAACAACACTTCGGTGAACCCGAAGTGGCTGAAGTCACGCACCCGCATCGGAAAGAGTTTGCCGACCAGGTGGTCGCATTCATGCTGCACCACCAGGGCATGAAAACCCTCCACCGTGCGGTCAATGGCCTGGCCTTTTTCATCAAAGCCCGTGTAGCGCACACGGGCCCAGCGCGGCACCATGGCACGCAGTCCGGGCACCGACAGGCAGCCCTCCCAGGCTTGCGCCTCGTCGCTGCCGAGCGGCGTGATGACGGGGTTGATCAGCACGGTGGGCGGCACCAGCTCCCGATCGGGGTAGCGCGGGTTGACCGTGGTGCTGCCAAAAATCACCACCTGCAGGCTCACGCCGATCTGCGGCGCCGCAATGCCCGCCCCATTGGCTGCAGCCATCGTGTCACGCAGGTCGGTCAAGAGCGCCTGAAGCTCTGGCGTATCAAACGCCGTCACGGGCTCGGCCACGCGCAGCAGGCGCGCATCGCCCATCTTCAGGATCTCGCGAACGGTCATGGTCTTTCTCCTGCCAACAATTGAAGCAAGCCATCCTCATCCAGCACGGGCACACCCAAGGCCTGGGCTTTCTCCAGCTTGCTGCCCGCCTCGGCACCGGCCACCACGTAGCTGGTTTTCTTGCTGACCGAACCGGCCACCTTGGCGCCCAGGGCTTCGAGTTTGTCTTTGGCTTCGTCACGGCCCAGGGTGGGCAGGGTGCCGGTCAGCACCACCGTCAGGCCGGCCAGCGGCATCTCGGTCGGGGCCAGCGCTTCGCCCTCGGGCCAATGCACACCTGCGCTGCGCAAAGCCTGCACCACCTCGCGGTTGTGCGGCTGGGCAAAGAAGGTGTGCAGGCTGTGCGCCACGATCGGGCCAATGTCGGCCACCTGCAGCAACGCGTCCTCGCTGGCGTCCATGATGGCCTGAAGCTGGCCGAAATGCCGCGCCAATTCCTTGGCGGTGGCCTCGCCCACATGACGGATGCCCAGCCCGAACAGGAAGCGCGGCAGCGTGGTTTGCTTGGACTTTTCCAGCGCGTCCAGCAGGTTCTGCGCCGACTTGTCGGCCATGCGGTCCATGCCCGCCAGGTCCTGCAACTGAAGGCCATACAGATCGGCCAAAGTGTTCACCCGGCCTGAATCCACCAGCTGGTCCACCAGCTTGTCGCCCAAGCCTTCAACCTCGACGGCGCGGCGCTGTGCGTAATGCAGAAGCGCCTGCTTGCGCTGTGCCGGGCAAAACAGCCCACCGCTGCAGCGGTAATCTGCCTCTCCCTCTTCGCGCTCGGCTTCGCTGCCGCACACCGGGCAATGGCGTGGCATGGCAAAAATTTGCGCCTCGTGCAGGCGCTTCTCAAGCACCACCGACACCACTTCGGGGATCACGTCGCCCGCGCGGCGCACGATCACGGTGTCGCCCACCCGCACGTCCTTGCGGCGGGCTTCGTCCTCGTTGTGCAGGGTGGCGTTGGTTACTGTCACGCCACCCACAAAGACCGGGGCGAGTTTGGCCACCGGTGTGAGCTTGCCGGTGCGCCCCACCTGCACGTCAATGGCCAGCACCTCGGTCATCATCTCTTGTGCCGGGTATTTGTGGGCCACGGCCCAGCGTGGCTCACGCGTCACAAAGCCCAGTTGCTGCTGCAAGGCCAGGTCATCAACCTTGTAGACCACGCCATCGATGTCAAAAGGCAAGCTGTCGCGTTGCTGGGCAATGCTTTGGTGAAACGCCACCAGGCCCGGCGCACCATCTACCCGTGCGGTTTGCTCGGCCACCGGAAAACCCCAGGCCTTGAGCTGCATGAGCAGGTCACAGTGGCTTTGCCACGGCGTTTGGCCTGCACTGACTTCGCCCAGACCGTAGGCAAAAAAGCTCAGTGGGCGGTCGGCAGCGATTTTCGAATCGAGCTGGCGCACCGCACCGGCCGCCGCATTGCGCGGATTCACAAAGGTTTTTTCGCCCTTGGCCCCGGCGGCGATACGCTGGCGTTGTCGCTCGTTGAGCGCTTCGAAATCATCCCGGCGCATGTACACCTCGCCACGCACCTCCAGCACGGGCGGAACACCAGCAGCCAGGCGCAGCGGCACCTGAGGAATGGTGCGCACGTTGTGCGTGACGTCTTCGCCAGTCTCACCGTCGCCGCGCGTGGCGGCCTGCACCAGCACGCCGTGTTCGTAGCGCAGGCTCATGGCCAGGCCGTCGAACTTGAGTTCAGCCACATAGCGCACCGGCGGATCGTCGTCCTGCAGTTTCAGTTCGCGGCGGATGCGGGCGTCAAAAGCCTCGGCGCCGCTGGCTTCGGTGTCGGTTTCGGTGCGGATGCTGAGCATGGGCACTGCATGGCGCACCGGCGCAAAGGCGTCCAGCACCTGGCCGCCCACGCGCTGCGTGGGGGAGTCCGCGCTCAGCAGCTCTGGGTGGGCCGCTTCCAGGGCCTGCAGTTCGTGAAACAGGCGGTCGTACTCGGCGTCAGGCAACTCGGGCGCATCGAGCGTGTAGTACAGATGGGCATGGCGGTGCAGCGTTTGCCGCAACTGGGCGGCACGGCCGGCCAGGGTTTCGGCGTCGGGTGCAGCATCTGATGGCGCAAACAAGTCCAGTGTGGACATGGTCCGGGCTCAGGAAAACAGGCGCCGAGCCTGGGGCGAACCTGCCGACAACTCACGCTGGTCCAGCGCGTCGTACAGCTGCTCCACGTCGCGCCCGATCTGCTGCAGCACCTCAGGGCCAAGCTGCTGGTTGCTGCCGTCGGTGACCACGCCGTCCATCTGCTCGGCCAGCAACTGGGCGGCTTGTTGCAGACGCGCATAGGGTGCGTCACCCCGAGGTACCTGCGGCACATCCAGACTGAGCACGCACTCACGGATGGCCGTGAGCGCCGGGTCGTCGGCCAGGGCGGCCTGCGTGTCAAACGTGAGCGAAAGCACCGGCGGCAAACCCACCACGCTGGCCGGCAAGACCATGCGGCCAGGAATCACACCAGCCACAAACCCCAGACGGGCAGCGTGCTGCTGGATGTAGCCGGGGCTCCAGGCCGCGGCGCGTGCCAGCAGTGTGAAGCCCAGTTGCGCGTCGTGTTCGCTGGCAAATTGGTCCAGTTCACGGGCACGGGCCACCTCTTCAAGCATGTCCGAAAAGCCCGGCGTGCCGCCCACCGCATCGGCAAAAGCCTGCGTTTTGACCACAAACTCCGAGAACTCGATCTCGTTGAGCGGACCGATGCGGTTGGCCAGCTGCACCCCGGCCTGAAATGCCGAATAGCGGCGACCCGGGGCCAGCGGCTCCCATTCACCCGTCAGTTCGCTGCAGCCTTCCACATGGAACGGCTTGGTTCCAATGCGGCGCGTGCTGGGCAAGGCGGCCAGCGCGGCATCGCCCGACACCGGCGAGTCCACCTCGACGGTGGAGATCACGTCGATCAGTGCGTCCAGAACCGGACGACGTTCGGGTTGCGGCAGGTTCTGAAAATCGTCTTCCAGTACCGGCTCAACCGGCGCATCCTGGGCATCCGATGGGGCGTCGGTCAACGGCTCTTCGTCGGCCTGGCGTGGCGCACTGCGGCGCGACACCCATTGGTTGTAGAGCACCACGGCCAGCAAGGTCACCCCACCAGCCACCAGCAAACTCAATTGAAAGGAATCCATACTTCTTCCTCAGGCCTCGGCCATGCCGACCGCCGACTCCATGTCCACCGCCACGATGCGCGAAACGCCCTGCTCCTGCATGGTCACGCCAATCAGTTGCTCGGCCATTTCCATGGCGATCTTGTTGTGGCTGATGAACAGGAACTGGGTTTCCTTGCCCATGCTGGCCACCAGCTTGGCGTAGCGCTCGGTGTTGGCATCGTCCAGCGGCGCGTCCACCTCGTCGAGCAGACAAAACGGCGCCGGGTTGAGCTGGAAAATGGCAAACACCAGCGCAATGGCCGTCAGCGCCTTCTCGCCGCCCGAGAGCAGGTGGATCGTCTGGTTTTTCTTGCCCGGTGGCTGGGCCATGACCTGCACGCCCGCATCCAGGATTTCTTCGCCCGTCATCATCAGGCGCGCCTGGCCGCCGCCGAACAGCTCGGGGAACATGCGGCCAAAGTGCTGGTTGACCGTGTGGAAGGTCGAGCCCAGCAATTCACGCGTTTCACCGTCGATCTTGCGGATCGCGTCTTCCAGCGTGGTCATGGCGTCGGTCAAGTCCACCATTTGCGAGTCCAGGAAGGTCTTGCGCTCGCGGGCGCTGGCCAGCTCGTCCAGGGCGGCCAGGTTGACCGCGCCCAGGGCGTTGATTTCGCGGTGCAGGCGGTCGATCTCGCCTTGCAGGCCATACAGACGCACTTCGCCATCTTCGATTGACTTGGCCACCGCTTCCATATCGGCTTGGGCGTCGGTCAGCAGCTGGCTGTATTGCTCCAGCCCCAGACGCGAGGCCTGTTCTTTGAGTTGCAGGTCGGTGATGCGTTGGCGCAGCGGCTCCAGCTCACGTTCAAAGGCCACCCGGCGCTCGTCGCTGGCCCGCAGCTTGGCGGTCAGATCATCGTAGGCACTGCGTTTGGCGCCCAGCGCCTGTTCGCGCTCCGTCTTGATATGGAGTGCGTCCTGCAGCCCACCTTGGGCCGCAGCATCACTCAAACGTGCGAGTTCGTCGTGGGCGCGACCGGCTTCAGCGGCAATGCTTTGCACCTGCTGGGTGGCGGTCTCGATGGTGCGCTGCAGTTCGGCTTGGCGAGCAGAAAGACTGCGCTGTGCAAACTGCGCTTCCTGGGCCTGGCGCTCCAGGCTGCGCTGCTGTTCTCGGCATTCGGCCAGTTTGCGCTCGGCCTCGATCACGCGGTCGTCCAGTTGGGCGTGGCGCTCCTGGCTGTCGGCCAGTTGCATGTCCAGCTCTTCAAAGCGGGCCTCGGCCGTGATGCGGCGCTCCTGCAGTTCTTCAAGCTGGGCATCCACCTCGGCCATGTCGCCTTCGATCTGCTGGCTGCGGGCACGGGTCTGCTCGGCCAGCTGCGACAGGCGCAGGGTTTCCACTTGCAACTCGTGCGCGCGGGTCTGGGTGGTGGTCGCTTCCTGGCGCACACCGATGAGGCGTTGCGAGGCCTCGGCATAAGCAGCTTCGGCCTTGACCAGTGCGGTGCGGCTTTCTTCGGCAATGAGGGTCTGGGCGCGCACCTGCTTTTCAAGGTTTTCGATTTCCTGGGCGCGGGCCAGCAAACCGGCCTGCTCGGAGTCCTGCGCATAAAAGCTGACGCTGTGTGCCGTGACGGCGTGGCCTGCGGGCACATACAGCACTTCGCCGTGCTGCATCTGGCTACGCCAAGCCATCGCGTCGTCCAGATTGGGCGCGGTGTAGCAGCCCTGCAGCCAGTCGCCCAGCAAGGCGGCCAGGCCGGCATCGTTCACGCGCAGCAGGTCAGCCAGTGCACGGCAACCGGCGGGGAGGCCGCTGCGCGCCGGGCTGGTGGCGGCGCTGGGGGCACTGAAAAACGAGAGTTTGGCTGGGGGCGCATCGCTGGCAAAGGCGCGCACCATGTCCAGGCGCGAGACTTCCAGCGCACCCAGCTTTTCGCGCAGGGCCGATTCGAGCGCGTTTTCCCAACCGGACTCCATGTGGATGCGGCTCCACAGGCCCTCCAGCCCTTCCATGCCATGCTTGCTCAGCCAGGGCTTGAGCTTGCCGTCGGTGCGGACTTTCTCTTGCAGTGCCTTGAGGGCTTCAATGCGCGCGCTCAGATCGGCCAGCCGGGCCGATTCGTCGTTGACCACCTGCTGGCGGTGGCGGCGGTCTTCGTCCAGCAGCGGCACCTGGCTTTGCAAATCTTCGAGGCGGGCATGCGACTCTTCGGCTGCCGCTTCGGCCTCGGCCAGCTGTTCCTGCAACTGGGTCAGGCGGGCCTCGTCGGGCGAAGCCAAAGCGTTGCGGTCGGTCTGCAGGCGTTCACGGCGTTGGTTCAGTTGCCGGCTTTGCTCTTCGGTGCTGCGCTGCTCAGCGGCCAGCACCTGGATCTGCTGCTGCACCTGGCCCACACTGCCGCGTTGTTCGTTGGCTTTTTGCTGGGCCTGGCGCAAGGCTTCTTCCAGGTCGGGCAAGGCCATGGCCTGGTCTTCGACCTGAGCGGCCAGCGTCATGTTCTGGTCTTCGGCACTGGCAGCTTGCTCGACCAGCTGCTCCAGCTCTACCGTGGCTTCTTCGCTGCGCTGTTGCCACTGCGTGGTCTGCTCCTGCAGCTGCACCAGGCGCTGCTCGGCGCGCTGGCGGCCTTCCACGACAAAGCGGATTTCGGTTTCGAGCTTGCCCACCTCGGCACTGGCTTCGTACAGTTTGCCCTGGGCCTGGTTGACCTCGTCACCGGCCGCATAGTGCGCCTGGCGGATGGTTTCGAGCTCGGCTTCAACATGGCGCAGATCGGCCATGCGCGATTCGAGTGCATTGACCGCCTGGTCCACCTCGGCCTTGAGCTTGCCCTGGTCGCCCTCGGACTCGCGGCGCTTGAGGAACCACAGCTGGTGCTGTTTGAGCGTGCCTTCGGCCTGCAGGGTGTTGTAGCGCGCGGCCACCTCGGCCTGCTTTTCGAGCTTTTCAAGGTTGGTGTTGAGCTCGCGCAGGATGTCTTCGACGCGGGTCAGGTTCTCACGCGTGTCCGACAGGCGGTTTTCGGTTTCGCGGCGGCGCTCCTTGTATTTGGACACGCCCGCAGCCTCTTCGAGGAACAGGCGCAGCTCTTCGGGGCGCGACTCGATGATGCGGCTGATGGTGCCCTGGCCGATGATGGCGTAAGCGCGCGGGCCCAGACCGGTGCCCAGAAACACGTCCTGCACATCGCGGCGGCGCACCGGCTGGTTGTTGATGAAGTAGCTGCTGTTGCCATCACGGGTGAGCACGCGCTTGACAGCGATTTCTGCAAACTGGCCCCACTGACCGCCCGCACGGTGGTCTTCGTTGCTGAACACCAGCTCCACACTGGAGCGGCTGGCCGGCTTGCGGGTGGTGGTGCCGTTGAAGATCACGTCCTGCATGGATTCGCCACGCAGCTCGGACGCTTTGGACTCGCCCAGCACCCAGCGCACCGCGTCCATGATGTTGGACTTGCCGCAACCGTTGGGGCCGACCACGCCCACCAGTTGGCCAGGCAGCATGAAATTGGTCGGTTCGGCAAACGATTTGAAGCCCGAAAGCTTGATGGAATTGAGGCGCACGGTGGATGGCTGTCTTTTATAAAACCAAGGGATTCACATTGAATCCGCAATGCACAAAACGACCCTGCCGGACAGGCCAAGTCAACATGGAATGTTAACCGAGAGGCATCCGGGATAATCAAGGGCATGAACCCCCTACTTTCCAAGCTGCAGCCCTACCCTTTCGAGCGGCTGCGCCAGTTGTTTGCCAACGTCACGCCCAACCCCGCCCAACGCCACATCAGCCTGGGCATCGGCGAGCCCAAGCACGCCACCCCGCCCTTCATCATGCAGGCCCTGACCGATGCTTTGGGCACCGGCCTGGCCGGTTACCCCGCCACTGCCGGTGAGCCGGCCTTGCGCCTGGCATGCGCCGCCTGGGTGGAGCGCCGTTACGGCCTGAAACTGGACGCTGCCACCCAGGTGTTGCCCGTACTGGGTTCGCGCGAAGCGCTGTTTTCGCTGGCGCAAACCACCATCGACCCCACCCGTGCGGGCGCCACCGTGGTCAGCCCCAACCCGTTCTACCAGATCTACGAAGGCGCTGCCCTGCTGGCCGGCGCCACGCCGCACTTTGTGCCCAGCGATCCGGCACGCAACTTCGCACCCGACTGGGACAGCGTGCCGGCCGAAGTCTGGGCCCGCACCCAACTGGTGTTTGTCTGCTCGCCCGGTAACCCCACGGGCGCAGTGATGCCCTTGTCTGAATGGCAAAAACTGTTTGCCCTGTCGGACCAGCACGGCTTCGTGATCGCCTCGGACGAGTGCTACAGCGAGATTTACTTCCGCGACGAACCGCCCTTGGGCGGTCTGGAAGCGGCGGCCAAGCTGGGCCGAGGTTTCGAGCGGCTGATCGCCTTCACCAGCCTGTCCAAGCGCAGCAATGTGCCGGGCTTGCGCAGCGGCTTTGTGATGGGCGACGCGGCCATCCTCAAACAGTTTCTGCTGTACCGCACCTACCACGGCAGCGCCATGAGCCCGGTGGTACAGGCCGCCAGCGTGGCCGCCTGGAGCGACGAACAGCATGTGATCGAGAACCGCAACCTCTACCGCACCAAGTTCGCCCAGGTCACGCCCGTGCTGGCCGAGGTGCTGGATGTGAAACTGCCCGACGCCAGTTTTTACCTCTGGGCCGGTGTGCCCGCAGGCTGGCAGGGTGACGATGCCGCTTTCGCCAAGGCCCTGTACGAAAAAGAACACGTCACCGTGCTGCCGGGCAGCTACCTGGCGCGAGAGTTCAATGGTGTGAACCCCGGTCGCGGCCGCGTGCGCATGGCCCTGGTGGCCGAAACCGCCGAATGCCTGGAAGCGGCCGAACGCATCGCCCGCTTTGTTCGCCAGCACCCCAACAAGGTTTGACATGACGATCTGCCACGACACCCTGCGCCTGGCCGAGCAGCTGATCGCTCGCCCCTCCGTCACCCCCGACGACGCGGGCTGCATGGACATTCTGGCCGCCGCGCTCCAGCCCCTGGGCTTTGACTGCGAGTTCATCGAGTCCGGCCCCGAGACCTTCCGCGTGCGCAACCTCTGGGCCAAACGCCCGGGCAGCTCGGGCCAGACCCTGGCTTTTGCCGGACACACCGACGTGGTGCCCACCGGGCCGCTGGCGCAATGGTCCAGCGACCCGTTCACGCCCACACACAAAGACGGCAAGCTGTTTGGCCGGGGCGCCAGCGACATGAAAACCTCGCTCGCCGCCATGGTCGTGGCCGTGCAGGAGTTTCTGGCTGCGAACCCTCAGCCGGCACTGGGCATCGCCTTTTTGCTGACCAGTGACGAAGAAGGCCCGGCCGTGGACGGCACCGTGGTCGTCTGCGAAAAGCTCAAGACCCGTGGCGATGCGCCGCAGTTCTGCATCGTGGGCGAACCCACGTCGGTGCAGCAGACCGGCGACATGATCAAGAACGGCCGACGCGGCACCATGAGCGGCAAGCTCACCGTCAAAGGTGTGCAAGGCCACATCGCCTACCCGCACCTGGCCGACAACCCCATCCACCGCCTGGCCCCGGCATTGGCCGAACTGGTGGCCATCCGCTGGGACGAGGGCAATGCCTTTTTCCCGCCCACCAGCTGGCAAGTGAGCAATATCCACGCAGGCACGGGCGCCAGCAACGTGATCCCGGGCGACTGCGTGGTGGATTTCAACTTCCGCTTCTGCACCGAATCCACGCCCGAAAGCCTGCAGCAACGCCTGGCCGCCGTTCTTGAAAAGCACGGCCTGCAATACGAGCTGAAGTGGACCATCGGCGGCCTGCCCTTTCTGACCACGCCGGGCACGCTGGTGGATGCGATCCAGAAAGCCATTGCCGACGAGACGGGCCTGAAAACCGAGCTGTCCACCACGGGCGGCACCAGCGATGGCCGCTTCATCGCGCAGATTTGCCCGCAGGTCATCGAATTCGGCCCGCCCAACGCCACCATCCACAAGGTGGACGAGCATGTGGCGCTGAGCGACATCGCGCCGCTCAAGGGCATCTACCGCCGCACCCTGGACAAGCTCAACGCCGGGTTGGCCGCATGACGCTGACCGAACTGGTTCAGGCCAGCGCGCTGCGACTGGAAGAAGCCGGCGTGTCCTTCGGCCACGGCACCCTGAATGCCCACGACGAAGCCGCCTGGCTGGTGCTCTGGCGTCTGGGTCTGCCACTGGACAGCGAGATCGACGAACGCGCGGTCACGGTTGGGCAGCAGGCGCAGGTGCAAGCCCTGATCGACGAGCGCATCGCCACGCGCAAACCCGCCGCCTACCTCACCCATGAGGCCTGGCTGCAAGGCGTGCCCTTTTACGTGGACGAGCGCGTCATCGTGCCGCGCAGCCTGATTGCAGAAGTGCTGGCCGACGGCACGATCGACGCCTGGCTGTCCGACCAGACCACCCGCGTGCTCGACCTGTGCACCGGCAACGGCAGTCTGGCCGTGCTGGCCGCCATGGCTTGGCCCGAGGTGCAGGTCACAGGGGCCGACATCTCGCCGGATGCACTGGCCGTGGCCCGCATCAATGTGGACCAACACGGACTGCAAGATCGGATTGCGCTGGTCCAAAGCGACGGCCTGTCCGCCCTGCCCGACCCTTTTGACCTGATCCTGTGCAACCCGCCATATGTGTGCCAGGCCAGCATGGATGCGCTGCCCGCCGAGTACCGTGCCGAGCCCGAACTGGCGCTGGCCGGTGGCTTGGACGGCATGGACTTTGTGCGCCAGCTCTTCCAGGAGGCGCCCTCCCGTATGAACGACAACGCGGTGTTGGTGCTGGAAATCGGCAACGAGGCTGCACATTTTGTCGCGGCGTTCCCCGAACTTGAAGTGGCCTGGCTGGACACCAGCGCAGGCGACGACCAGGTGCTGCTGGTCACCCGCGATGCCCTTTTGACTTTGTAGGAACCAGCCCTGCTGGCGATGGACTCCAGCCGCTGCGAGCGCTGATCGCTCGCAGGGCAAGCGCCTACAACCTCGCTGACCCCGACTCTCGATGATCAACCTCAAAAACGTCACCCTCCGCCGCGGCACCAAGGTCCTGCTGGACCTGGCTTCTGTCACGCTCAACCCCGGTGAAAAAGTCGGCCTGATTGGCCGCAACGGCGCGGGCAAGTCCACCCTGTTTGCCCTGCTCAACGGCACGCTGCACGAAGACGGTGGCGACTTCGACATGCCCAAAGCCTGGCGCATGGCCCAGGTCGCGCAGAACATGCCCGAGACCGACCAACCCGCTAGCGAGTTCGTGCTCGAAGGCGACACCCGCCTGGCCGAACTGCGCCAGCGGCTGGCGGCCGCCGAGGCCAGCGGCGACGGCATGGAGATGGCCCACGTCTACACCGACCTGCATGACGCCGGTGACCACGACGCCCTGCCCCGCGCCGAAGCGCTGATCCTGGGCCTGGGCTTTCGGGTGGATGAGCTGAACAAGCCGGTCAACAGCTTCTCGGGCGGCTGGCGCATGCGCCTGCAACTCGCCCGGGCGCTGATGTGCCCGTCCGACATCCTGCTGCTCGACGAACCCACCAACCACCTGGACCTGGACGCCCTGGTCTGGCTCGAAGCCTGGTTGCAGCGCTACAGCGGCACCATGATCGTGATCAGCCACGACCGCGAGTTTCTGGACGCGGTGACCAACGTCACCCTGCACATCGAGCACGCCAAGCTCACGCGCTACGGTGGCAACTACAGCGCCTTTGAAACCCTGCGCGCCCAGCAACTCGAACTGCAGCAAGCGGCCTTTGCCAAACAGCAGGACAAAATCGCCCACCTGCAAAAATTCATCACCCGCTTCAAGGCCAAGGCCAGCAAGGCCAAACAGGCGCAAAGCCGGGTCAAGGCTTTGGAACGCATGGAGAAAGTGGCCCCACTGCTGGCCGAAGCCGAATTCACCTTCGACTTCAAGGAACCGAACAACCTGCCCAACCCCATGCTGGCCATCAGCGAGGCCAGCTTTGGCTACATGGTGGATGGCGCACCCAAGACCATCGTGCAAGGCGTGAGCAAATCGGTGCTGGCCGGGCAGCGCATCGGCATTCTGGGCGCCAACGGTCAGGGCAAATCCACCCTGGTCAAGACCATCGCCCGCACCATGCCCGCCTTGGCCGGCACGCTGACCGAAGGCAAGGGCCTGAACATCGGCTACTTCGCCCAGCAAGAGCTGGACGTGCTGCACCCGCAGGACAACCCGCTGGAGCACATGGTCCGCCTGGCCAAAGAACTCGGCCCGCAAAGCGGCGAACCCAGCCGCGAGCAGGATTTGCGCAACTACCTGGGCACCTTCAACTTCAGCGGCGACATGGTCAAGCAGGCCGTGGGCACCATGAGCGGCGGCGAAAAAGCGCGCCTGGTGCTGGCCATGATCGTGTGGCAGCGCCCCAACCTGCTGCTGCTGGACGAGCCGACCAACCACCTGGACCTGGCCACCCGCGAAGCGCTGTCGATGGCGCTCAACGAGTTCGAAGGCACCGTCATGCTGGTCAGCCACGACCGCGCCTTGCTGCGCGCCGTGTGCGACGAGTTCTGGATGGTCGGCCGGGGCAAGGTCGAGCCCTTTGATGGCGATCTGGACGACTACCAGCACTACCTCTTGGAAGAATCGAAACGGCTGCGCGAAGAGGCCAAGGCGGGTGCCGCAGCGGCTGCAAAGCCAACCGAGGCCATGGCCGTGCCCGTGGCACCTCCACCCGTCAAGACAGCTGCGCCCGCGGCTTCCACAGCGCCGTCTCTGAGCGCAGGTGAACAACGCAAGCAGGATGCGCAGCGCCGCCAGCAAATGGCTGCGCAAACCCGCCCCCTGAAAAAGGAGCTGGACAGCATCGATCAGCGCATGCCGAAAATCGAAATGGAAAAAAGCGAGCTGGAAGCGCAGCTGAGCCGCCCCCTGCCTGCCGCCGAGATCGCGGACGCTGGACGGCGACTGAAAGCCCTCAGCGATGAAATGGCGACGCTTGAAGAACGCTGGCTGGAACTGTCCGAGCAGTTGCAGGCCCTGCAGGCCTGAAACACCTGCGCACGACACGCTGCAAACGGCCAAGAAAAAAGCCCGATGAGGTGACTCATCGGGCTGATGCAATGGGTGGTAGGACGTGCAGGATTCGAACCTGCGACCAACGGATTAAAAGTCCGCTGCTCTACCAACTGAGCTAACGTCCCACACGGTCTGCGTGCATGCGCCACAGACAAAAAAAATCACCCGTCAAAAAAAGATTGGCCGGGCGATTTGAGTGGTAGGACGTGCAGGATTCGAACCTGCGACCAACGGATTAAAAGTCCGCTGCTCTACCAACTGAGCTAACGTCCCACTCGTCTCAGCATCGCTGCTGAGCCTCAGATTATAGCCAGATATTTCAGTCTTTTGACGACTGCACCAACATATTCATCACTTCGGTGGCCGCACACATGCCAAAGGTGGCCGTGACGCCCACCAGCGAGCCGTAGCCATGGCAGTTGAGGCTGCCGTCACCCGCCATCGCGCACGACGCGTCAGGTCCTTGCACCGCCTCACGGCTGAAAACGCAGCGCAGGCCGATGCGTTTGCCCTGCTTGGGCGCACCATGGTGTTTGCGCAACTGGTAGCGCAACTGCGCCAGCAGCGGATCGTGCGTGACATGCGCCAGGTCGTCCACGTCCACCTGGTGCGCGAGGCGCTTGCCACCGGCAGCACCCACGCACACCAAAGGGATTTTTTCGCGCATGGCCCAGGCGGCCATGGCCTGTTTGGCACGCACTTGGTCACACGCGTCAATCACCGCATCCGGGCGCTCGCTCAGAAGGCCAGGCCAGTTGTCGGGAGAAACAAAATCGTCGATCACATCGACACGGCAGGCCGGATGGATCAGCGCAATGCGTTCGCGCATGGCTTCGATCTTGGCCTGACCCAGGGTGCTGCTCAGCGCATGGATCTGGCGGTTGACGTTGGACTCAGCGATGTGGTCCATGTCGATCAGCGTCAGGCGGGCGATGCCGCTGCGCGCCAGTGCCTCGGCCGACCACGAGCCCACGCCACCAATGCCCACCACCACCACATGCGCCTGGCGCAGGCGCTGCGCGGCCGCCACACCGTACAGGCGTTCCAATCCGCCAAAGCGGCGGGCGTCATCGGGCGACAGATCGGTCATGTGCGCTCTGCCAGCCACCACTGCACGCGCAAGGCCAGAACCGCCCCCAGCACCATGGCCAGCACCGCCACCAGACTGCCCCAGTTCAGTGTGGACAGGCCCGTGAGGCCTTGTCCAAAGGTGCAGCCCATGGCGCTCACGCCGCCCACGCCCATCAGCACAGCGCCCACCAGATGGCGTGCCAGATCGGCAGTGCGGGTGAAGCCTTCCCAGCGGAAATCACCGGCGCGCCAGGCGGCCACTGCGGCCCCCAGCACCACCCCGGGCACCAGCACCATGCCCAAGGACACACGCTTGTGACCGTCGGCCAGGTACATGAACACATCCAGCCACTGCCCCACCGGGCCGGTAAAGCTCAGGCCTTCCATGCGGCCACTGGCGGTGCCCACAAACACCGCCTCCAGCGTTTCGGGATGCTCAGGCACAAAGCCCAGCACACCGCTGACCCACCAGGTGGCCAGCAAAACACCGCCAATGCCAACGCCGCCCAACACATTGGACAGCCGTCTGAAACCGGGCGCACCCAAGGCCCAAGCCAGCAGACCCAGACCCAACACAGCGGCCAACACCACCAGGCCCACTGTGGGCGACCAACCCAGCAAGGTTGCCAGCCATTGGCCAACAAACGGGCCACTGTCCATGCCCCAGGTGTAGGGATCGCTCCATTGCACCCGCAGCAGACCCGGTGCGCCGCGCAGGGTGGCCAGTGCGGCCATGCCCATGACCAGTAAAACCACCAGCGCCTTGAGGCTGCCGCCGCCCAGCCGAACCAGGTTTTTGGTGGGGCAACCCGAGGCCAGCACCATGCCCACGCCAAACACACTTCCACCCAGCGCATACGACAGCCAGGGGAAGCGGGGCACGGCATAAATGGTGTTGAGGGGGCTGAGCTGGCCGGTGGCCGTCAACAGGCCCAGGCCCAGCATGGCCACCGCCAGGGCCAGGGCCCATTGGCGCAACCGGGTGGTGTCCTGCATGAAGACCAGGTCGCTGATGGCCCCCATGGTGCAAAAGTGGCTGCGCTGCACCAGCGCGCCCAACAGCAGCGCCAGGGCAAAAGCAAGCCACAGCACCAGGTGCTCTTGCGCCTGGATGTCCAGCAACGACAAGGCCTCCATGCGCGTCAGCGCAGCTTGACCAGGCGGTCTTTGGCAGCTTGCGCAGCGTCAGACTGCGGGAAGGCCTTGATCAGGTCTTCGAGGGTCTTGCGTGCGGCCTTGGGGTCCTTGAGCTCCAGCTGCACATTGGAGACGGCCAGCATGGCTTCGGGCGCGCGTGCGTGCGAGGGCGACAGCGTCAGCATCTGGCGAAACTGCGACAGCGATGCCTTGTAGTCCTTGACCGCATACGAGGCGTTGCCCAGCCAGAACAGGGCCGAGGGCAGGTAGCCGGTCTGCGGGTAACGCTGGACAAAACGCTGCAAGCTGGTCTGGGCTGCCGCAAAGTCGCCTTTGCGGAACACGTCCATGGCCGCGTCATAGTCGCGCTTTTCGGTCTGATCGACCTGGAATTCGATGCCGTCCAGCTTGACGGTCATGGGCTCGAACTTGCGCAGGCGCTCGTCCAGACCGGTCTGTGCGTCGCGTTGGCGCAGTTGCATCTCCGACACATCACGCGCCAGTTGCTCTTGTGCCCCACGCGACTTGTTGAGTTCAGCCTGCACGCCGTCAATTTGGCCTTGCATGTCCACCAGCGCGCGGCGCAGCTGGGCGTTGTCTTCGGCTTGCGACTTGAGTGCGTTGTGGGTCGCCTCCAGCTTCTGGCGCAGGTCCAGAATGGCACGGCGCGCATCCTCGTCTTCAAACAAAGCGGCGCGGGCAGTGCCCGCACCCAGCAGCATCAGGGCCAGCAGGCTGGCCAGGGCTTGGCGCTTGAACTCAAAACGCATGACGGGTCTCAGTACTTGAACTCGACGCGGCGGTTCTTGGCGTAGGACACCTCGTCAGCCCCTTGGGCAGACGGCTTTTCCTTGCCATAGCTCACGGCTTCGACCTGGCTGTCGGACACGCCCAGCAGCGTCAGGGCACGCTGCACAGCTTCGGCACGCTTTTGGCCCAGGGCCAGGTTGTATTCGCGACCGCCGCGCTCGTCGGTGTGGCCTTCGAGCATGGCTTTGCGCTGCTTGTTGGCTTGCAGGAATTTGGCGTGGTTTTCGATGATCGGACGTGCTTCGGCCTTGATCACGAAGCTGTCGTAGTCAAAGAACACCACATGCGACACACCGGCCGGGCCGATGCCGCTACCGGCCTTGTCGGTCACCACATTGGCCACGCCGCTGGCGTTGTTCTGGCCGTCGCCAATGCCGCTGGCCGATGCGCTCTTGTCTTCCACGGGCACGTCGTTGAGCTTGACACCAGAAGAACAACCGGCCAGCAAAGCGGCCAGCACAGCGGTGATGAACAGGGTTTTACGCATGGGGATCTCCATCAGAACAAATTGAAATTGAAAACAGTCATGGGCGGGCTGACATCGGACCCCAGTCGGGTTCGCGGATGTCCCCCCCCTGCCCCGCCAGACGCGCCTTGATGCGACCGTCCACGGTGCTGGTCATCAGGGCTTCACGGCCCTGGGCCAGGGTGGCATAGACGATCAGACGGCTGTTGGGGGCAAAGCTGGGGCGTTCGTCGGCCGCGGTGTCTGTGATCGCACTGACCTGGCCGGAAGCCAGTTCCATGACGTGCAGCTTGAACTGGCCACCCACGCGGCTGACATAGGCCAGCCAGCGCCCGTCTGGACTGGGGGCTGGCGAGATGTTGTAGCTGCCGTTGAAAGTGACACGCTCGGCAGGGCCGCCCTGGGCAGGCATGCGGTAGATCTGCGGGCTGCCGCCACGGTCGCTCACAAAGAACACTGCGGTGCCATCGGCCGAGAATGCCGGTTCGGTGTCGATGCCGGCCGAGGTGGTCAGGCGGCGTGCCTCGCCACTGCCGATGTCCACCCGGAAAAGCTGAGAGCCCCCGTCGCGGCTGAGGGTGGCGACGATGCTGCGGCCGTCAGGCGACCAAGCCGGAGCGCTGTTGGAGCCCCGGAAATTGGCGACCACGCGGCGGCGCCCCGAAGCGATCTCGTGCACGTACACGACAGGCTTGCGGCTTTCAAACGAGACATAAGCAAGCTGGTTGCCATTGGGCGACCAGGAGGGCGAAATGATGGGTTCGGAACTGGCGAGGGCGGCCTGCGCGCCTTCGCCATCCGAATCGGCCACCCAAAGGGTGTAGCGGCCACCGGCCTTGGTGACATAGGCAATGCGGGTGGCAAAAGCACCCGGGGTGCCGGTCAGCTGCTGGTACACCCAGTCGGCCAGCCGATGCGAGGCCTGGCGAAGATCACCCGCAGGCACGGTGTCGCGGAATTCGCCTTTTTCCTGACCTTTGACCACGTCCCACAGGCGGGCCCGGATGTCATAGCGGCCATCGGCCAGGCGCGTCACGCTGCCGCCTACCAGAGCGTCTGCGCTGCGCTGACGCCAGGCCGACCAGTCGGGACGACTGAGCTCGTCGATGGCCGAGCCTGAAGCATCCAGTCCTTTGAATTGGCCGCTGCGCTCCAGATCGGCCTGCACGATGGCGGCCAACTTCTGGGGGGCCGCGGCTTCACCTTTGAAGGGGGCAATGGCCACCGGCATCTGGGTCATGCCCACGCCGGTCACTTCCACACGGAATTGCGCCATGACAGGGCCCGCCAGCACAAGCAGGCAGACCATCACGAATCGGAACACGAGGCGGAACACGAAGCGGAACATTTGCACGGGGATCAGGCCTTGAAAAATGGTTTTTTCAACAACCCCGGATCGTACACCGGCACACAGGGGGTTCTGGCCCGAAAAGCCCAGCGGCAAGCCGAAAAAGCGTGACATTCGGGTTACAAGCACTCACATCAGCACGATGTCGTACTGCTCGGGCCCCATGCCCCCTTCGGCCTGCAGCGAAATCGGCTTGGCAATGAAGTCCGACAAACCCGCCAGGTGCGTGCTTTCCTCGTCCAGCAGCAAGTCGATCACGGCAGGCACCGCCACCACCCGAAATTCGCGTGGATTGAACTGGCGCGCCTCGCGCAGGATCTCGCGCAGGATGTCGTACACCACCGTGCGTGGCGTCTTGACGATGCCTTTGCCTTGGCAACTGGGGCAAGGTTCGCACAGCATGTGGGCCAGCGATTCACGGGTGCGCTTGCGCGTCATCTCCAGCAGGCCCAACGGCGAAAAACCGCCCGCCTGGGTCTTGACCCGGTCGCGCGCCAGTTGTTTGCGCAACTCGGCCAGCACCTGCTCCTGGTGCTCGGTTCGGCCCATGTCGATGAAGTCCACGATGACGATGCCCCCCAGGTTGCGCAAGCGCAGCTGGCGCGCCATGGCCTGCGCTGCCTCCAGATTGGTCTTGAAGATGGTGTCTTCAAAATTGCGCGCGCCGACATAGCCACCGGTGTTCACGTCCACCGTGGTCAAAGCTTCGGTCTGGTCAATGATGAGGTAGCCGCCCGACTTGAGGTCCACCCGGCGCCCCAGGGCGCGGGCGATTTCTTCGTCCACGTTGTAGAGGTCAAAAATCGGACGCTCGCCCTTGTAGAGCTGCAAACGCTCGGCCGCCTTGGGCATGAACTCGCGGCCAAAGGCCTGCAATTTTTCAAACTGCTCACGCGAGTCGATGCGGATGCTTTGCGTGGATTCCCCCACCAGGTCGCGCAGCACGCGCTGCAAAAGGGTCAGGTCACCGTGCAGCAGCGACTTGGGCGGCAAGCGCATCGAGGCATCCTTGATGCGTGCCCAGGTCTTGCGCAGGTAGGCGATGTCGTCCTGCATTTCCTGGTCGCTCGAATCCTCGGCATTGGTGCGCAAAATAAAGCCGCCCCCCGTCTCGCCCACCAGGGCCTGCACACGGCTGCGCAGTGCATCGCGCTGGTCAGCCGGAATCTTTTGCGACACGCCAATGTGGTCGTCCTGCGGCAAAAACACCAGATGCCGCCCGGCAATGCTGATCTGTGTGGACAGGCGTGCGCCCTTGGTGCCGATGGGGTCCTTGATGACCTGCACCATCAGCGCCTGACCTTCGAACACCTGTTTTTCAATCGGCACCAAGGGCTGACCGGTGCGCGCCTGCACCGGGGCCTCGCCCTCAGCTTGGCGCTGCCAGACATCGGCCACATGCAAAAACGCGGCGCGCTCCAGCCCGATGTCAATGAAGGCCGACTGCATGCCCGGCAGCACGCGCGCCACCTTGCCCAGGTAAACGTTGCCGACCAAGCCGCGCTCGAGCGTGCGCTCGACATGCAGCTCCTGCACAGCGCCCGATTCGACCACGGCCACCCGCGTCTCTTGCGGTGACCAGTTGATGAGGATGTCCTGTTGCATGAAAACCCCTGATGTCAGCAGCGCACGCCCACTTGGCGCAACAGCTGGGCGGTCTCGAACAGCGGCAGGCCCATGATGCCCGAATAGCTGCCACGGATGTGTTCAATGTGGGCCGCCGCCCTGCCCTGCACACCATACGCGCCCGCCTTGCCCATGGGTTCGCCCGAGTCCACATAGGTGCGGACCTGCGCTGCGCTCATGGGGGCGAAACGCACCCAGGACACCGACAGGGCCGCCACACGCTGGCGGCCTTTTTGCACTGCCACGGCGGTCAGCACGCGGTGCGTCTGCCCCGCCAGGCGTGCCAGCATGGCGCGGGCCTGCGCCGCATCTTGCGGCTTGCCCAGAATTTCGCGCCCCAGCGCCACGGTGGTGTCGGCGCACAACACCGGCGCTGCGGGCAAGCCTTGGGCCTTCAGGCGGGCCACTGCGGCGTCGAGCTTGAGGCCGGTCACGCGCTGCACATAGCGGCTGGGGGCCTCGCCGGGCTTGACCGCTTCAAGCGCCTCGGCGTCTTCGTGCGGGTCGGGCAACAGCAATTGGTGGTCCACCCCGATTTGCGTGAGCAGCTGGCTGCGGCGCGGGCTTTGCGAGGCAAGGTAGATGAAGGCGCTCATGGGCAGTACGTCATTCGCGGTGATAAGGATGGTTGGCATTGACCGACCAGGCGCGGTAGAGCTGCTCAATCAGCAGCACCCGCACCATGGCGTGTGGCAAGGTCAGGTCGGACAGGCGAATGCGCTCATGGGCCAGTTTCTTGAACTCGGGGTCCAGGCCATCCGGCCCACCGATGACCAGCGCCACATCATCGGCCTCCAGCTGCCAATGCTTGAGCTTGTCGGCCAAGGCTTTGGTGGTCAGGTTGGTGCCGCGCTCGTCGAGCGCCACAATGCGGCAGCCACGCGGAATCGCCGCTTCGATGCGTTCACGCTCGGCCGCATAGAGCGACTCCAGCGTTTTGGAGCCCCGCGGCTCGGTCTTGACAGCCTTGAGTTCGACCTTGAGTTCGGGCGGGAAGCGCTTGGCGTAGTCGTCCCACGCGGTTTGCGCCCAATCGGGCACGCGCTGACCGACCGCCACGATCAGCAGCTTCATGCAGGTTCAGGCCGATTTGCGGCTGGCGGGCTTGACGGCCTTGCGGGCCGGTGCAGCTTTTTTGGCAGCGGGTTTGGCGGCGGGCTTGCCCACCACCACTTTGGTGGCTTTCACTGCCGTTTTGGCGGGGGCCTTGGCAGCCACCTTTTTGGCAGGCGCCTTCAGAGCGGGCTTTTTGGCAGCGGGCTGTGCAGCCGTTGTCTTGGCAGGTGCGGCTTTGCTGGCCGCCTTTTTGCCTACGGCAGCGGCCTGCTGGGGTGTCAGCGTCCTGGATGCGGCTTTGGCAGCAGGTTTTTTGGCGGTCTTGGCCGGTTTGGCGGGTTTGACTTCCGGCTTGGGCGCGCCGAACTTCAGGCGCACCGGCTTGTCGCCCCAGATTTCTTCGAGGTTGTAGTACTGGCGGATCACCGGTTGCATGATGTGCACCACAGCCATGCCGCAGTCTGCAATGATCCATTCGCCGTTGTCCTCGCCTTCGATGCGGGGTTTGCCAAAACCGGCATCGCGCACCTTGTCGCGCACGCTGGCCGACAGCGCCTTGGTCTGGCGGTTGGATGTGCCGGAGGCGATGATGACGCGCTCAAACAGCGGCGACAGGTGTTCGGTATTGAAGACCTGGATGTCCTGGGCCTTGACGTCTTCGAGCGCATCAACGATGACGCGTTGCAGTTTCTGGACGTCTTTTTTGGCAGCGGTTTCGCTCATCGGGGGGCTTTCTCAGCGCGTGCTGTAGAGGTGGTGTTCGTGAATATAGCGCTCAACGTCAGGCGCCAACAGTGCGGTCACATCGGCCTGGCGGGACAATCGTTCTCGGATGTCGGTGGCGCTGATGGGCATCAGCGGCATGGGCAAGGGCTCAATGGGGGGCTCGGTCGCATTGGAATCTGAAGCCACACCACGGTGCCAGGAAGCCACTTGCGGATCGCGTGCAGCGGCGCAAATTATAGCCAGCCGGGCAATTTCACCGATGCGGTGCCAGCCGGACAGGCTGCGCCGCTGGTCGTCACCGATCAGCAAAAACAGCTGTGCACCAGGATGTTCGGTGGCCAGCTCGCGCAAGGTGTCCACGGTGTAGCTGGGGCCGGTGCGGCGGATTTCGCGCTCGTCCACCACCGCCTGCGGCACTTCGGCAAAGGCCAGACGCGTCATGGCCAGCCGGTGGGCAGCGGCGGTCAGGCTGGCGCTGCGGTGCCAGGCCTGGCCGGTGGGCAACACGCGCACCGCGTCAAGGTGCAGGCTGTCGATGGCCGAGCGGACCAGCGCCACATGGGCCCGATGCGGTGGGTCAAACGCCCCACCAAACACGCCAATGCGCCGGCTTGCGTTCACACCCAGTCCCGTGGCACCAGAAAGTGGCTGAGCAGCCGAGCTTCAGGCGAACCCGGCGGGTCCTGCCTTTGGTAAGACCAGCGCACCTCGGGTGGCATGGACAGCAAGATGGATTCGGTCCTACCGCCGGACTGCAGGCCAAAGTGCGTGCCCCGGTCCCAGACCAGGTTGAACTCGACGTAGCGGCCACGGCGGTAGAGCTGGAAGTCGCGTTCGCGCTCGGTCCAGGGCAAGTCCTTGCGGCGCTGCACGATGGGCAGGTAGGCCTTCAGAAAGGCATCGCCCACGCTTTGCAGCATGGCAAAGCTGCGCGCCATGCCCAGCTCGGCAAAGTCGTCAAAGAAGACACCGCCCACGCCCCGCTGTTCATTGCGGTGTTTGTTGCAGAAGTACTGGTCGCACCAGACTTTGAAACGCGGGTACAGCGCGGCATCAAAGGGGTCAAGCGCGTCCTTGCAGGTCTGGTGGAAGTGCACCGCGTCTTCGTCATGGCCGTAATACGGGGTCAGGTCCATGCCGCCGCCAAACCAGGCCACCGGGTCTTTGCCTTCGGGCTTGGCCGCGATCATGCGCACGTTCATGTGCACCGTGGGCACATGGGGGTTGCGTGGGTGAAACACCAGCGAGACGCCCATGGCCTCGAACGGAGCACCCGCCAGTTCAGGGCGGTGCTGCGTGGCCGAGGGCGGCAGCTGCGGTCCGGTGACGTGCGAAAAACCACAGCCGGCACGCTCGAACACCGGTCCACCTTCCATGATCTTGGTGATGCCATGGCCTTGCAGCTTTTCACCGGCAGGCTTTTCCCAGGCGTCGCTCACAAAGGGCGTGGGGTCGATGTCGTTCAAGGCCTTGGTGATGCGCTCTTGCAGGCCCACCAGGTAGGCGCGCACCTGCGCGATGTCGATACGGTCGGTCATGCGATTCACTTGTTGTCGGTTTTTGCGGATTTGGGCAGCGGACGCACCGGCCCCGCCAGTTCAGGGCGGCAGCCCTGTACCCCCTCAAAGACCTTGGCCATGCGCGCGTAATCGGCGTCCACATCACCCGTCAAATTCAGAAAGTCCACAAAGGACAGCGTGCGCCGTCCCCAGTCAAAGCGCACCAGTGCCACTGGCACCTGCGCACCGAATGCCACTTGGTAGAAGCCGCTTTTCCAGCCCTGGGTGAGGCTGCGCGTGCCTTCGGGTGCCACAGCCATCCAAAGCAGTTGGTTTTGCTGGCGGTGCCGGGCGTACACGTCCACCACCGACGCCACCATGCCTTGGGGGCCGCTGCGGTCGATGGCGATGCCGCCGACCCAGCGCATCCAGCGCCCGATCAGTGGAAACTTGAAAAGCGAGTCCTTGGCCCAGAACTGCGCCGGAATGCCAATGGCCCACTTGACCAGCAGACCAATCGGAAAGTCCCAGTTGCTGGTGTGCGGGTAGACCACGACCATGCCCTGCAAAGTGGGCAGTCCGTTGAACTCGACCCGCCAGCCCAGGAGCTTGAGAATGCCCCGGGCCAGGCGCGAGCCCTGAAACTGAACGGGGTGCAGCGCCGGACCCATGCTCAGTGCTTGATGGCGCGGTAGCCGATGTCGCGGCGGTACTGCATGCCGTCAAAGGCGATGCCTTGCGCCACTTCATAAGCCTTTTGCTGGGCCTGCTTGACCGAATCGGCCAGCGCGGTCACACACAGCACACGCCCACCCGAGGTCAGGATCTGCCCATCTTTTTCGGTGGTACCGGCATGGAACACCATGGCGTCCAGGCTGTCGGCGGGCAGGCCGGTGATGGCGTCACCCTTGCGCGGGTTCATGGGATAGCCAAAAGCGGCCAGCACCACGCCCAGGGCCACGCGGCGGTCCCACTCCAGCTCGATCTTGTCCAGGCCCTCGCTGGTGGCGGCCAGCATCACGTCCACCAGGTCGGACTTCAGGCGCATCAGGATCGGCTGCGTCTCGGGGTCGCCCATGCGGCAGTTGAATTCGAGCGTCTTGGGCTTGCCCTGCGCGTCGATCATCAGGCCCGCGTACAGAAAACCGGTGTAGGGAATGCCGTCCTTTTCCATGCCCCGGATGGTGGGCAGGATCACCTCGCGCATGGCGCGGGCGTGCACGTCGGCGGTGACCACAGGTGCGGGCGAATACGCGCCCATGCCACCGGTGTTGGGGCCTTCATCGGCGTCCAGCAGGCGTTTGTGGTCCTGGCTGGTGGCCAGGGCGGTGACGTTCTTGCCGTCGCACAGCACGATGAAGCTGGCTTCCTCGCCTTGCAGAAATTCCTCGATGACCACCCGTGCACCGCCCTCGTTGTGCGTCACCCCCAGGGTGTTGTCCAGCAACATGAAGTCAATCGCCTCGTGCGCCTCGGCCAGGGTCATGGCCACCACCACGCCCTTGCCAGCCGCCAGGCCATCGGCCTTGACGACGATGGGCGCCCCCATGCGGTCCACATAAGCATGGGCCGCCACCGGGTCGGTGAAGGTGTCGAACTCGGCCGTGGGAATCGCGTGGCGCTGCATGAAGGCCTTGGAGAAGGCCTTGGAGCTTTCGAGCTGGGCTGCGGCTTTTGTCGGGCCGAAGATGCGCAGGCCGTGGGCGCGGAACTCGTCCACCACCCCAGCGGCCAAAGGCGCTTCAGGCCCCACCACCGTCAGGCCAATCTGGTTCGCCTGCGCCCACTCGCGCAACTGCACCACATCGGTCACAGGCACATTGACCAGGTTTTTGTCGCGGGCGGTGCCGCCGTTGCCCGGTGCCACGTAAACCTGCTGCACCTTGGGGGACTGGGCCAGTTTCCAGGCCAGCGCATGTTCGCGGCCACCGCCGCCGATCACCAAAACTTTCATCTGCGGGCCTTATGCGTCGATTTCTGCGTTGTGGAAGACGTTTTGCACATCGTCCAGGTCTTCCAGCACGTCCAGCAGCTTTTGCATCCTGGCGGCGTCGTCACCGCTCAGCGCGATGGTGTTTTCGGGGCGCAGGGTCACCTCGGCCATGTCGGGCGTCAGGCCTGCAGCCTCCAAAGCGTTCTTCACCGCTTCAAAGTCAGCGGGGGCAGTCAACACTTCGATGGCGCCCTCTTCGTCGGAGATCACGTCTTCAGCACCGGCTTCCAGCGCCACTTCCATCACCTTGTCTTCGCTGGTGCCCGGGGCGAAGACCAGCTGGCCACAGTGTTTGAACTGGAAGGCCACCGAGCCTTCGGTGCCCATGTTGCCGCCGTACTTGGAAAAAGCGTGGCGCACATCGGCCACGGTGCGCACACGGTTGTCGGTCATGGTGTCCACAATGATGGCTGCGCCGCCAATGCCGTAGCCTTCGTAGCGGATTTCCTCGTAGTTCACGCCTTCGAGGTTGCCGGTGGCCTTGTCGATGTTGCGCTTGATGTTGTCGGCCGGCATGTTGGCGGCCTTGGCTTTGTCCACCGCCAGACGCAGACGGGGGTTGGCGCTCAGGTCACCGCCACCGGTGCGGGCCGCCACCATGATTTCTCGGATGATGCGGGTCCAGATGCGGCCCCGCTTGTCGTCCTGGCGCCCTTTGCGGTGCTGAATGTTTGCCCATTTGCTGTGGCCGGCCATCGAAAAATCCTTGCGTGTTGGTGTAATCTGCCCCGGATTTTACTTTTTGTACTTTCGGGGAACCCAAAACCATGGCCGAGCCAATGCCCATCGCCCAGAATCAGCAGACCCGCTGCGAACTGCTGCCCGGCCTGGCCAACCGCCACGGCCTGATCACCGGCGCCACTGGCACCGGAAAAACCGTGACCCTGCAGACCCTGGCCGAGAACTTCTCGCGCATGGGTGTGCCGGTGTTCATGGCCGATGTGAAAGGCGATCTGACCGGCATCAGCCAGCCGGGAAAGACCAGCGACAAGCTGGCCAAAGTCCTGGGCGAGCGCGGCCTGGCGCTGCCTGAACCTGCGGCCTGCCCCACCACGCTGTGGGACGTGTTTGGCCAGCAAGGCCACCCGGTGCGCGCCACCGTGAGCGACATGGGGCCGCTGTTGCTCTCGCGCATGCTGGGGCTCAACGACACCCAGGCCGGTGTGCTCAGCCTGGTCTTCAGGATCGCCGATGACAACCATTTGTTGCTGCTGGACATGAAAGACCTGCGTGCCATGCTGCAGCATGTGGGCGACAACGCCAAGCAGTTCACCACCCAGTACGGCAACATCAGCGCGGCCAGCATTGGCGCCATCCAGCGCGGGCTGCTGCAAATCGAGGAACAAGGGGGCGACCAGTTCTTTGGCGAACCCATGCTCAACATCCAGGACTTCATGCAGACCGATGCCCAAGGGCATGGCGTGGTGAACATCCTGGCGGCTGACAAGCTGCTGAACGCCCCGCGTCTGTACGCCAGCTTTTTGCTGTGGATGCTGTCCGAATTGTTTGAACAGTTGCCTGAGATTGGCGACCCCGACAAACCCAAGCTGGTGTTCTTTTTTGACGAGGCGCACCTGCTGTTCAAGGACGCCCCTGCCGCCCTGGTCGAGCGCATCGAGCTGGTGGTGCGTCTGGTGCGCTCCAAAGGCGTGGGGGTGTACTTCGTCACCCAAAACCCGCTGGACATTCCCGACAGCGTGCTCGGCCAGCTGGGCAACCGGGTGCAGCATGCGCTGCGGGCCTTCACCCCGCGCGACCAAAAGGCCGTGCAGACCACGGCCCAGACCATGCGGCCCAAGGCCGGGCTGGACATCGAGGCGGCCATCACCGAGCTGGGGGTGGGCGAGGCACTGGTGAGCCTGCTGGACGCCAAGGGCCGCCCCTGCGAGACCGAGCGCGTGTTTGTGCGGCCCCCGGGCAGCCAGCTCGGCCCTATCACGCCCGAGCAGCGTCAGGCCTTGATGAAAAGCTCTTTGGTGGCGGGTGTTTACGAGCAGGCGCAAGACCGCGAGTCGGCTTATGAAATCCTCAAAGGCAACATCACCGCCCATGCCGAAGGTGCGCCTGCACCTGCTGCGCCAGGCGCAGCCAGCAGCGGCATGATGGGCGCAGTGAGCGACCTGCTGTTCGGCACCACCGGGCCGCGTGGCGGCAAAAACGATGGCATTGCCCAGATGGTGGTCAAAAGCGCGGTGCGCACCGCCGGCTCGGCCATAGGCCGCGAGATTGTGCGCGGGCTGCTGGGCAGCTTGCTGGGCGGCAGCAAGCGCAAGCGCTGAACGGCTCAGTGGCTCAGGGCTGGGCCAACAAGCGCGAGAAATCGCGCTCCAGGCTCTGGGTTGCGGTGTCAATGCGCTCCCGTCGCTCCTGAATCCAGCGCTGCTCTTGCTGCAAACGCTGGTGTGCCGCTGTCAACATGCGGGCCATTTCGCGGGGCTGCGGCCCTCCCGCGGTCTGGCGGTTGCGGACAATGGCCACCGGATCCAGCGTGGCCCGGAATTCGGCTTCGGACATGGGCAACTGGCCCTTGCTCACCCCCATTTCGTGCTGCAGGGTCTCTTGGTAGATGCGCTGGGCCTGTACAAAAGGAAATTCGCTGGGTGGAATGTTCTTTTGTTTGGCATAGCTCACCATTTCTGAAGCAAAGTGGTGGCCGACCCGAAACGGCAGCTTGTGCTGGCGCATCAGCACGTCCGCGATTTCCTGTGAAGCCGTCCAATCCAGGTTGAGTTCTTCAAGTGCGCGTTGAGGATCGATCACCAAGCCGTTGAGGATTTTGTCAAATGACTTGAGCATGGCCAGCGTCTGGGACAGCATGACCGAGGAATCTTTGGTGGATTTGTTGTCACTCATCCCCGGGGGAATATTGTGCTGGGTGATCAGTCGGCCAATGCCCAGTGTCAACACCCCCGAAGCACTGGCGCGGGTGCTGTTGAGCAAACCCGGATTGCGTTTCTGGGGCATCGCGCTGGACACATAGGTGTTGCCATTGCCCTCGCTCAAAAGTATCCAGGGCCGTGGCTGGGCATACTGAACCATCACGTCCTCGATGAAGCCCCCCACATGCAAGGCCATGCTGGAGACCACCGCCCCGATTTCAACGGGCATCTCGGCCGCCATGATTTGAGCAGCGTCATAGGCATTGTCCACCGTGGTCGGAAACCCCAGGTAATGGGCCATCCGATCCCGGTTGAGCGGCCAGCTGCTGCCATTGAGTACCGTGGTCCCCATGGCCGACTGGTCCACTCGGGCATACGCTTCGTGCAAGCGCTGGGCATCTCGATCCAGGCCGGCCAGATGCCCCAGCAGGTAATGACCGTAGCTGTTGGGTTGTGCCGCGACCCCGTTGGTGTAGTTGGGCACCACGGTGTCCTGGTGGCGTTCAGCCAGACGCAACAGGGTCAAGCGTACCTGGTGAAATTCGTGGGCCAGACGCAGCAATTCGTCACGCTGCATGGCCGAGCGCACCGTGGTCAGCATGTCCTGACTGGAACGACCTGCATGCAGCAAGGTGGCCTCCACACCAGCCGCCTCGATCAGCAGGGGCTCAAATGTGATCACCAAAGACGGTCGCTTGCCCTTGGGGGCATCGCCCGCGTCCAGCACTTGCTTGAGGCCCTTGGCGATCTTGGGCGCCACGGCTTTGTCCAGCAGCCCTTCATCCACATTGATGACCGCAGAGGCTTTGTTGATTTGACCCAACCAATAAAAATCATCGCGCACAGCGTTCTGGCCGAAGGCCAAAGGCGGTAGCGCCATCACCACCCACGAAAAAACAGCCAGAGATTGGCGGGTCTTGGACATCATCGAACGGCTCCGTTGGCAAACAGGGTCTCGATCATCGCACCGCTGAAGCCGAGTTCGCCCAGGATGGCCCGCGTGTGCTCGCCCAGGTGTGGCGCCAGCCTCTGGGGGTCAGCGCTCTGCTGGTCAAACCGGGCGGCCGCGCGCGGCGCACGCACCCGGCCGAGCCCTGGGTAGTCGGACTCCATCAGGCTTTGGTTGTGGCGGATCTGTGGGTCATCGGCCAAATCGGCCTTGAAGTTGACTTGGCCGACCGGCACGCCCTCTGCGGCCAGCCGCGCCACAAAGGGACGCACCTGCTGCTCGGCCGCAATCGGTTCGAGCACGGCACGCCAGTCGTCAATGTTGTCGCGTCGCAGCATCATGTTGGCAAAGCGCGGGTCTTGCAGCAGTTCTGTTTTGCCAAAGACGCGGCAGATGCCCGCAAACTCTTCGTCTTGCGGCGCGATCATGGCAAACCAGCCATCTTTGCAGCGCCAGAGTTTTTGCCGCGCGCCAAATTCGGGCACGGGCGCGGGTGGGTTGTCGAGCATGCTGTGGTTGTAGAGCGCTTCGGGCCACAGGAACGACAAGCCTGCGTCCAGCATGGACAGTTCAACCCGGCTGCCCTGCCCTGTATTTTGGCGTCCATGCAAGGCCGCGGTGATCGCCTGCGCGGCGGTGAGCGCCGTGATCTTGTCGCACATCAGCGTCTGCAGCAGCCGAGGCTCCTGGGTGTCAAAGTCGGGGTGGGCGTCGGCAAATCCCGAAACCGCCTGGATCACCGGGTCGTACACGCGGTAGCCCGAATACGGCCCCGTCTGGCCAAAACCGGTGATGGACACATAGACGATGCGCGGGTTCCAGGCCTTGACCTGCTCGTAGCCAAAGCCCAGTCGCGCCATGGCGCCTGGACGGAAGTTTTCGACCAGCACGTCGGTTTTTTCAATGAGCTGGCGCAGGATGTCTTGTGCGGCCGCCTGCTTGAGGTCCAGCACGATGGCGCGTTTGCCCCGGTTGATGGTGGCAAACAGCGAGGTCATGTCGCCTTTGATCGGGCCCACGCGCCGGGTCAGGTCGCCGCCCTGCGTTTCGACCTTGATGACTTCGGCCCCCTGGTCGGCCAGGATGCCCGTGGCCATGGGGCCGGAGACCACGGCAGAGAGGTCAAGAATACGAACGCCGCTCAGAGGTCCAGACATACTGTGCTTCCATGGGTTGTGAGGTGGCGGGCTCAAAGGCCGCGCGCCACGATTTCTTTCATGATTTCGTTGCTGCCGCCGTAGATGCGGGCCACGCGGGCGTCCACCCAGGCGCTGCCAATGCCACCATCGGCCATGAAACCGGTGCCGCCGTGCATCTGCAACAACTCATCGAGCAACTGGTTTTGCATTTCAGAGCCATTGAGCTTGGCCATGGCGGCACGTTCGGCGTCGAGTTCGCCACGCAAATGGCGCGCCAGGCAATCGTCCACAAAAGTGCGCAACATGACCGATTTGGCCTTGGCTTCGGCCAGCTTGAAGCGGGTGTTCTGGTAGTCAAAGACCGATTGGCCAAACACTTTGCGCTCGCGCGTCCAGGCAATGGTGCGCTCCAAAAACGCCTCAATGGACGCCGCTGCCCGCACCGCGATCACCAGGCGCTCTTGCGCCAGCTGGTGCATCAGGTAGCGAAAGCCCTGGTTTTCCTCGCCCAGCAAGTGGCTGCTTGGCACACGCACCTGGTCGAAAAACAGCTCGGCCGTGTCCTGCCCGCGCAAACCGATCTTGCGCAGGGCGCGGCCGCGCTCAAAGCCTGGCATGCCATCTTCGACCACCAGCAGTGAAATGCCTTTGGCGCCCTTGTCCGGGTCGGTCTTGGCCACCACGATCACCAGACCGGCGTTGAGCCCATTGGAGATGTAGGTTTTCTGGCCGCTCAGGATGTAGTGGTCGCCATCGCGGCGGACCGTGGTGCGGATGGCCTTGAGGTCACTGCCCACATCGGGCTCGGTCATGGCAATCGCACCCACGGTCTGTCCTTGCGCCATCGCGGGCAACCAGCGTTCCCGCTGCCAGTCGTTGCCATAGGCATACAGGTAGGGCGCCACCACCTCGGAGTGCAGGCTGAACCCCACCCCTGTGGCATTGACCCGGGCCAACTCTTCAATGATGACGGCCGCATGGCCAAAGTCACCGCCGCCGCCAAAGGGATCAGGCAGCGTGATGTTGAGCAGACCCGCTTGGCCTGCCGCCTCCCAAAGGCTCAGCGGTACACGACCTGCGTCTTCCCAGGCCAGGTGATGCGGCGCGATTTCACGCTCGACAAAGCGCCTGACCTGCACCCGGAAAGCCTCATGGTCTTCACGCAGCACGTTTCTCATCGTCTGTGCTTTCAGTTGTCGAGCTGGATCTTGGCGGCCTTGATGGCGCGGTCCATGGTGTTGGCCAGTGACTTCATTTCCTGGCCCAACTCTTCGGGGGTGCTGCCCACGGCTTCCAGGCCCAGCTCGCGCCACTTGGTGCTCAGGTCATTGCTTTTGACGACCCGGGCAATGCCGCCAGACAATTTGGCCAGCACATCTTTGGACGTGCCTGCCGGGGCCAGCACCAGAAAGAAGCCCACGGGCTCGAAGCCTTTGAGTCCGAGTTCGGCAAAAGTGGGCACCGCAGGCAGCGAAGGGGTGCGCTGCATGCCGGTCATGCCCAGCACCTTGATCTTGCCGGCTTGCACCATGGGCGCCAGCGAGGCCGCATCCAGCCAGGCAGCGCTGATCTGTCCGCCCAGCAGGTCTTGCGTCAGGGGCGCGGCGCCCTTGTAAGCGGCGTGCACCAGGTCGATCTTGGCCGCCAGGTTCAGCGATTCACCAAAAATGTGGGCCGTGGTGCCTTGACCAAACGAGCCGTAGCTGAGTTTGCCGGGGTTCTTGCGGGCATGGGCGATGAATTCATCGAGGTTGCTGGCCGGGAAATTGGCCGGCACGGCCAGGCCGATGGTCGAACGGGTCAGCATCGAGACCGGCTCGAACTCGGTGTCGATGTCAAAAGGCAGCTTGCTGTAGAGCGATTTGGCGTAAATCGCGTTGGAAATGGTCAGCACCAGGTTGTAGCCATCGGCGGGCATCTTGGCCACTTGCGACAAGCCCAGCCAGCCTCCGGCACCGGGACGGTTTTCCACAATCACCGGCTGACCCCAGTATTCGGTGAGCTTTTGCCCGATGTTGCGGGCCATGACATCGGTGGTGCCCCCTGGGGTGTAGGGCACCACGATGCGGATGGTTTTGTTGGGGAATGTAGCGGCTGTTTGGGTTAGGGTTTGGGTTTGTGCCTGCGCTTGTGCCCAGCCGCCCCAGAACATAACTACCAGGCCGACTCCGAGGGCCAGCCACCGTTGCCAAAAATCACGCATTCCAGTCTCCGTTTGAGGTTTGAAGGCATGTTCCGGGCTGCACCGGGTCAAGGCAATGGCATGGGCGTTCATTGCCATTGGCAAAAAGCATCAGCACCGGGGTACAGGTACGGGTGCAGGGGCTTCAGCCGCGCTTGGCTCGGCTTCTCTGGCCTGGGGCCGGTGGCATTTGCGCCCGTCCAGCAAAACATTGCGCATGCGCCATCCAATGGCGGGCCACGTCGCCGCTGACGCGCAAGTCCGTGTCTTGCACATGGCGCGTCTGCGTGACCACCTGCGCAAACCCCAGGGCCGAGCCCTGCACCAGCCCCGCAGGACCAGACTCGCCAAAATGCCAGTCTTCGCCTGCAGGGCCGGTCAGTTCAACGCGCGGCATGGCTGGGGGCACGGCCTGGCCCCTGACCGAATGGCTCCAGCCAAAGGTGTTTACACCCAGCACCACAATGTTGAGCAATCGGGCCGATTCAGGTCGATCACGGCCCTGAAGGTCAAACAAGGCCTGGCCATGGGCCCAGGTTTCCATCTGCCGCGCCGTGATCGACGAGCGCGCCGACATGCTCGGACCCGCCCACTCGACCCGCTGGCGCGGGTCCAGCGCCTGCCAGCGTTCGGCCATGTCCAGTGCAAAGTCGCGCCACAAAGCCAGCAAAGCGGCCCCGCTGGCCTGAACCAATTGGCTTTCGAGCACGCGCATGCCCTCGCCGCGCTGCGACGCTGCCCTGAACTGAGCCAGGCGCGCCTGCAAGGCCTGCGGATCGCTCACCGACCAGTCGGCCGCCTCGTTCCAGAAATGCAGGTGCCGAACGATGTCGTTGGCACTCCACTGCTTGAACTGCGTGGCACAGACCCACTGGTCGGTGGGCCAGGTGTCAAGCAGCCCGGACAAGACCCGAACTTCCTGGGCAAAGTCTCCTGCCTGAGGCAACATCACGCACATCCTTTGGGTTCAAAGGTGAACTGGAAAAAAAGAACGCCGGACAAAGCCGGCGTTCTCGCTGGGGGTTGCATCAATCTGCTGTGGCTTCCTCTTCCGGCTCGGCCGGTTCGGCTTTGGCCGCGCGGCCTTCTTTTTTAGGCAAGGGCGTGATGTCCAGCAACACCTCGTCCTTGTCGTCGATGTCCACCGTCAGGCGACCACCTTCGGTCAGGCGACCGAACAGCAGTTCGTCGGCCAGGGCCTTGCGGATGGTGTCCTGGATCAGGCGCTGCATCGGGCGGGCGCCCATGAGCGGATCGAAGCCTTTCTTGGCCAGGTGCTTGCGCAGCGTGTCGGTGAAGGTGACATCCACCTTTTTCTCGCCCAGTTGCTGCTCCAGCTGGAGCAGGAACTTGTCGACCACGCGCAGGATGATCTGCTCGTCCAGCGGCTTGAAGCTGACGATGGCATCCAGGCGGTTGCGGAATTCGGGCGTGAACAGGCGCTTGATGTCGCCCATCTCGTCACCGGCCTGGCGCGGGTTGGTGAAGCCGATGGTGGCCTTGTTCATGGTCTCGGCGCCCGCGTTGGTGGTCATGACGATGATCACATTGCGGAAGTCGGCCTTGCGCCCGTTGTTGTCGGTCAGCGTGCCGTGGTCCATGACCTGCAGCAGCACATTGAAGATGTCCGGGTGGGCTTTTTCGATCTCGTCGAGCAGCAGCACGCAATGCGGTTTCTTGGTCACGGCCTCGGTCAGCAGGCCGCCCTGGTCGAAACCCACATAGCCCGGAGGCGCGCCGATCAGGCGGCTCACGGCGTGGCGCTCCATGTACTCGGACATGTCAAAGCGGATCAGCTCGATGCCCATGATGTAGGCCAGCTGCTTGGCCGCCTCGGTCTTGCCCACGCCGGTGGGGCCGGAGAACAGGAAGGCGCCGATCGGCTTGTCCTGCTTGCCCAGGCCCGAACGGGCCATCTTGACGGCAGACGACAGCACTTCGAGCGCCTTGTCCTGGCCGAACACCACGGCCTTGAGGTCGCGCTCGATGGTCTGCAGCTTGCTGCGGTCGTCGTTGGACACGTTGGCTGGTGGAATGCGGGCGATCTTGGCCACGATGTCCTCGATCTCGCCTTTGCCAATGGTCTTCTTGCGCTTGGACGCCACCAGGATGCGCTGGGCCGCACCCGCCTCGTCGATCACGTCGATGGCCTTGTCGGGCAGCTGGCGGTCGTTGATGTACTTGGCCGACAGCTCGGCAGCCGCCTGCAAGGCCGCATTGGCGTACTTGACGTTGTGGTGCTCTTCAAAGCGGCTCTTGAGGCCTTTGAGGATTTCCACCGTTTCGGACACCGTGGGCTCGACCACATCCACTTTCTGGAAGCGGCGAGACAGGGCGGCGTCTTTTTCAAAGATGCCGCGGTATTCGGTGAAGGTGGTCGCACCGATGCACTTGAGCTGGCCACTGGAGAGCGCAGGCTTGAGCAGGTTGGAAGCGTCCAGCGTGCCCCCCGAAGCCGCGCCAGCCCCGATCAGGGTGTGGATCTCGTCAATGAACAGGATGGCGTGGGGCTTGTCCTTGAGCGACTTGAGCACGCCCTTGAGGCGCTGCTCGAAATCGCCGCGGTATTTGGTGCCCGCCAGCAGTGCGCCCATGTCCAACGAATACACCTGGGCTTCGGCCAGGATCTCGGGCACGGTGCCCTGGGTGATGCGCCAGGCCAGGCCTTCGGCAATGGCGGTCTTGCCCACGCCAGCCTCGCCCACCAGCAACGGGTTGTTCTTGCGGCGGCGGCACAGGATCTGAATGGTGCGCTCGACCTCGTACTCGCGGCCGATCAGCGGGTCGATCTTGCCGTCTTTGGCGGCCTGGTTGAGGTTGTTGGTGTATTGCTCCAGCGGCGAGGCTTTCTCATTGCGCTCGCCACCGCCACCGCTGCCCTCTTCGCTTTCGCTGGACGGATTTTCGGCCGACTTGGCGGCTTCGGGCGGATCGCTCTTGCGGATGCCGTGGGCAATGAAGTTGACCACGTCCAGGCGCGTGATGCCCTGCTGGTGCAGGTAGTACACGGCGTGCGAGTCCTTCTCGCCAAAAATCGCCACCAGCACGTTGGCACCGGTCACCTCTTTTTTGCCGTTGCCGGTCGACTGCACGTGCATGATGGCGCGCTGGATGACGCGCTGGAAACCCAGTGTCGGCTGCGTGTCCACCTCTTCGGTGCCGCCCACCTGGGGCGTGTTGTCCTTGATGAAATTGGTCAGCGAGGTGCGCAGGTCATCGATGTTGGCCGAACAGGCACGCAACACCTCGGCGGCGCTGGGGTTGTCCAGCAGGGCCAGGAGCAGGTGCTCCACGGTGATGAACTCATGGCGCTGCTGGCGGGCCTCGACAAAGGCCATGTGCAGGCTGACTTCCAGTTCTTGGGCAATCATGTGAATTCCTTTTGCCTTGCTGTGGTTGAAACTGTTTTCTTAAATGGCGTTCGCCAGCGTTTATTCAATGGGCTCGGCCACACACTGCAGCGGGTGGCCGTTGTGGCGCGCGGCTTCGAGCACCTGATCGACCTTGGTGTGGGCCACGTCCTTGCTGAAAACGCCACAAACGCCTTTGCCATCCAGGTGGATCTTGAGCATGATCTGGGTGGCCGATTCGCGGTCCTTGTTGAAGAACTCCTGAATCACCAGCACCACAAATTCCATGGGGGTGAAGTCGTCATTGAGCATGACGACCTGGTACATCTGCGGCGGCTGCACCCGTTGGGCACGGCGTTCGAGCACGACGGCGTCGCCACCGTCTGTCGTTTTTGTCAAATCCGGCGGCAGCGTGGGGGGTACTGATTTTTTCGTTGCCATGCTTTCATTCTATCGGCGCTTTTTGCCCCCTGCCGGGGCGGTCCATGCCCTGCGTGCCTCGGGAAAGTCCCGACATTGACAAATTTGACACCGCCGCTCCACACTGGTGCAAAACAGGAGACAGCCATGCCCAGCGGTACGGTCAAATGGTTCAATGACGCCAAGGGTTTCGGATTCATCCAGCCCGACGATGGCGGCCCCGACGCCTTCGCCCACTTCTCGGCCATCGTCATGGACGGCTTCAAGAGCCTCAAGGAAGGCGCCCGGGTCGACTTTGAACTGACCCAGGGCCCCAAGGGTCTGATGGCCACGCAGATCCGGGCCGAGGGGATGCCCCTTCCAGCCACCTGATTTTGCGCACATCGCGTGGATTTGCAGGCACTTGCAAAGCAAGCGCCTGCACCGGGTATGCTCGCAACCTTCTTCGGAGTTTCCCCACCATGCTGCGCCCGTTCCGTTCCCTGCTCCTGACTTTGAGCCTGTGCACTGCCACCGTGCTGGCCCTGGCCCAACAGCCGCAAATGAATCTGGCCCGCACCCAACTGAGCGCGGGCATGCACCTGCTGGATGTGCAAGTCGCGCAAACCCCGCAAGAGCGCCAAATCGGCCTGATGTTCCGCAAGGACATGCCGCAACACGAAGGCATGTTGTTTGTGTTTGAGCAGCCTGCCAGCCAGTGCTTTTGGATGCGCAACACGCTGCTGCCGCTCACGGCCGCCTTTGTGGCCGACGATGGAACCATCGTCAACCTGGCCGACATGAAGCCGCAAAGTGACGATTCACATTGCTCGGCGAAACCGGTGCGCTATGTGCTGGAGATGCACCAGGGCTGGTTTGCCAAACGCAATATCAAGGCAGGCTTCAAGCTCGGTGGTGCGCCTTTCGGGCGCTGAAACGCTCAAACACCCCAGACCAGATCGGCCTGTTCGGCCATGCAGCGGCGCAGCATTTGCTGCATGGGGTTGGCGCGCTGGGCCAGACGGATTGCGGGCAGCGCGGGTTCTTCGGCTTCCTCCGCCGCGTCCTGGCTGGCATCACGGGCGGCGGCCTTTTCGGCACGGGTCTTGCGCAAAGCTTCGTCCTGTGCCACGGCCGCATCCAGCCGCGCCAGCGCTTGCGGCAAATCGGCCACCACCACAATGCCTTGGGTCGGATCGTCACCCAACATGGCCTTGAGGATGCGGCGGCCATCCTGCTCCAGCATGATCAGGTCGGCGCAAGCTTTGGACTTGAACTTGAAAAGCATGGCCTGCGTGTTTATTTGCCCAGCTCGGCTGGCGCCTGGATCGCATCCTTGAGCTTGTGGCTTGCATGAAAGGTGGCCACGCGACGCGCCTCGATCGGGATCAACTCGCCGGTGCGGGGGTTGCGGCCCGGGCGGGCCGCCTTGGTGCGGATCTGGAAGTTGCCAAAACCCGAAATCTTCACATCCGTGCCCTGAATCAGGCTGTCCACGATCAGGTCAAAAAAGGCATCGACCATGTCCTTGGACTCGCGCTTGTTCAAACCGATCTGCTCAAACAGCAAGTCGGCCAGCTGCGCCTTGGTCAGCGCCGGGGTTTCCAGGCTTTCAACCGAGATTTCCATCGCTTTGTCCTTTACCGTGATCAAGCGCGCAAACGGGCGCCCAGCGTGCTGGCCAGGTGCTCGACCACTGCGTTCATGGCGGTGTCGATCTGCGCATCGGTGAGCGTGGCTTGCGGGCTGCCCAGTGTCAGGCGCACGGCCAGGCTCTTTTCGCCCATTGCCAGTGCACCGGGCGCATCGGCCTTGGGTCGGTAGATGTCAAACAACACTGCCCCCTGCAACAGGCCCTCGGTGGGCGCGGCATGGATGGCCTGCATGAGTTGTGCGTGGGTCACTGCTTCCGCCACGATCACGGCAATGTCACGCAGGGCCGGCTGGTGCTTGGCCACGCCCTGGGCCGCCGGCACCGCACGGACCGTGACCGCATCGAGCGAGAGTTCAAACAGCACCGGTGCACTGGACAGTTCCCAGGCCTGACGCCAGCGGGGGTGCAGCTCGCCCACATGGCCGATCACCACGCCATCGAGCAGCACCTGGGCCGAACGTCCAGGGTGCAGCGCGGGATGGTCCGCGGCCACAAATTCGGCCTGGCGCGGGGCCAGCAGTTTTTCCACGTCGGCCTTGACGTCGTAGAAATCGGCGTTGCGCGACTTGCCTTGCCAAGCCAGGGGTTCCAGCGGGCCCCAGGCCATGCCGGCCACGCGCATGGGCTGATCGAAGCCCTTCACCGTGGTGTCGCTGTCTTGCACCGCAGGGTTGCGCAGAAACACACGGCCCAGCTCGAACACGCGCACACGCTCGGCCTTGTGGTCGGCGTTGAACTTGACCACCTGCAAAAGCGAGCCGATCAGGCTGGAGCGCATCACGCTCATCTGGCTGGCGATCGGATTGAGCAGGCGGATCGGTTGGGCATTGCCCGCCAGATCACGCTCCCAGCTGTCTTCGACAAAGCTGTAGTTGATGGTTTCCTGGTAACCCAGCGCGGCAATGGCGCGACGCACCGCAGACGGGCTGCGCTCGGTCTCACGGCGCACCTTGGCGGTGATGGGCGCCAAGGGCGGTGTGGTGGGCAAATTGTTGTAGCCCACCATGCGGGCCACTTCCTCGATCAGGTCTTCTTCTATCTGCAGGTCAAAACGGAAGCTGGGCGGCGTCACGGTCACCGTGCCCTCGCCTTCGGTCACTTGCAGGCCCAGGCCGCGCAGCGCGTCAGCACATTGCTTTTGCGTGAGCGGCATGCCAATCACCTTGTTGGCACGGGCCACGCGCAGCGCCACTGGCTTGGCTTGCGGGATGTTCAGCGTCTGGTCGTCGATGGGGCCAACCTTCGTCTCGGGGGTGCCGCAAATGTCCAGCACCAGCTGGGTGATGCGCTCGATGTGTTCCACCGTCAGCTGCGGGTCCACACCGCGCTCGAAGCGGTGACCGGCATCGGTCGAGAAGTTGTAGCGGCGCGAACGGCCGGCAATGGCGGTGGGCCACCAGAAGGCGGCTTCGATGTAAATGTTTTGCGTGTCGTCCGACACGGCGGTGGCGTCGCCGCCCATGATGCCGGCCAGCGATTCGACCTGGCTGTCGTCGGCGATCACGCCCACTTTGTCGTCCACCGTCACGGTGTTGCCATTGAGCAGCTTGAGCGATTCGCCGGCCTGGCCCCAGCGCACCTGCAGGCCGCCGTGGATCTTGTCCAGGTCAAAAATGTGCGAGGGACGCCCGAACTCGAACATCACGTAGTTGGAGATGTCCACCAGCGGGCTCACGCTGCGCTGGCCGCAACGGGCCAGGCGGTCCACCATCCACTGCGGGGTTTTGGCCTTCGTGTTCACGCCTTTGACCACACGGCCGCTGAAGCGGCCGCACAGGTCGGGGGCCTGCACCTGGACCGCCAGTTTGTCGCTGATCTGGGTCGCCACGGCCGGGAACGCCGGGGCGTTGAGCGGCGCACCGGTGAGGGCAGCGACTTCACGCGCCACGCCATACACGCTCAGGCAATGCGCCAGATTGGGCGTGAGCTTGAGGGTGAACAAGGTGTCGTCCAGATTCAGATACTGGCGGATGTCCTGGCCCAGAGGCGCATCCTGCGGCAATTCGAGCAAACCGCCGTGGTCGTCGGCGATCTTGAGTTCTTTGGCCGAGCACAGCATGCCCTGGCTTTCCACGCCACGCAGCTTGCCGACCTTGATGACAAAGGGTTTGCCGTCTTCACCAGGCGGCAGTTCTGCGCCCACCAGGGCGCAGGGCACGCGGATGCCCACACGGGCATTGGGCGCGCCGCACACGATGCCCAACAGACGGCCCTGCCCCACATCCACCTGGCACACGCGCAGGCGATCGGCATTGGGGTGCTGCACGGCTTCCTTGATTTCGCCCACCACGATTTGGGTGAAGGGCGGTGCCACGGGGTCGAGCTCTTCCACTTCGAGACCGGCCATGGTCAGGGTGTCGGCCAGCTGCTGGGTCGTCAGGGGCGGGTTGCAGAATTCGCGCAACCAGGATTCGGGAAATTGCATGTCTGGGAACTCGAAGAATTACTGGAACTGGGCGAGGAAGCGCACATCGCCGTCAAAGAACAGGCGCAGGTCGTTCACGCCATAGCGCAGCATGGTGAAACGGTCCATGCCCATGCCAAAGGCAAAGCCAATGAAGCGCTCGGGGTCCAGCCCCATGTTGCGCACCACGTTCGGGTGCACCTGGCCGGAGCCGCCCACTTCGAGCCAGCGGCCGGCCAGCGGTCCGCTCTGGAACTGGATGTCGATTTCGGCACTCGGCTCGGTGAAGGGGAAGAAGCTGGGGCGGAAACGCAGCACCAGGTCATCGCTTTCAAAGAAGGTGCGGCAGAAATCGGTGACCACCACCTTCAGGTCCTTGAAGCTCACGTTCTCGCCAATCCACAGGCCTTCGCACTGATGGAACATGGGCGAGTGGGTGGCGTCGCTGTCCACGCGGTAGGTTCGGCCCGGCGCAATCACGCGGATCTCGGGCATGGCCTGGCCAGCATCGATCAGGCTGCGGTAACGCTTGACGTGCTGCACCGCATGGCGCACCTGCATCGGGCTGGTGTGGGTGCGCAGCAGGTGACCGCCTTCGACATAGAAGGTGTCGTGCATGGAGCGCGCCGGGTGGTCTTCGGGCGTGTTGAGCGCGGTGAAATTGAACCAGTCGGTCTCGATTTCGGGGCCCTGGGCCACTTCAAACCCCATGGAACCAAAGATTTGCTCGACGCGTTCGAGCGTGAGCGAGACCGGGTGCAAACCGCCCAGGTTGCCACTGCGCCCGGGCAGCGTCACGTCCAGCGCCTCGGCTTTGAGCTGGGCCTGCAGCTCGGCGTCTGCCAGCGCCTGGCGACGGTCGTTCAGGGCTGTTTCGATCGCCTGCTTGGCCAGGTTGATGGCAGCGCCACGGGTTTTCTTTTCTTCGACACTGAGGGCACCCATGCCTTTCATCAACTCGGTGATGCGGCCGGCCTTGCCCAGAAACTGGGCCTTGGCGTTTTCGAGATCCACAGGGGTGATGGCTTGCGCAAAGCTTTGGCGCGCCGACTCAACCAGGGTGTCCAACTCGTTCATGTTCTTGCAGTGTCAGAGGGAAATCAAATAAAAAAGGGATTGAAGCCTTTGCAAGCCTCAACCCCTTGAGCTGCACTTTTGACAGTGCGCGTCACAGGCCCGAAAGCCCGTGTCGCCCGTGACATCAGGCGGCCAGCTTGGCCTTGACCTGGTTCACGATGCCAGCAAAAGCGGCCTTGTCGTGCACGGCGATGTCGGCCAGCACTTTACGGTCGATTTCGATGGCGGCCTTCTTCAGGCCGTTGGCGAACTGGCTGTACGTCATGCCCAGTTCACGCGCGGCGGCGTTGATACGGGCAATCCACAGCTGACGGAAGACGCGCTTCTTGGTACGGCGGTCACGGTACGCGTACTGACCGGCCTTCATCACCGCCTGTTTGGCGATGCGGAAGACGTTGCCGCGGCGGCCGCGGAAACCTTTGGCCAGGGCCAGGACTTTCTTGTGACGGGCGCGTGCCGTTACACCACGTTTGACGCGAGGCATATGAGTTCTCCTTGTTCGTCAGTGAATTACAGGCCAGCCGAAGGCAGCATCTGTGCCATGTGACCCATGTTGGTCTCATGCACGGCCACTGCACCGCGAAGGTGGCGTTTGTTCTTGGTGGTCTTCTTGGTCAGAATGTGACGCTTGAAGGCTTGACCGCGCTTGACGGTTCCACCGGGACGAACACGGAAGCGCTTCTTGGCGCTGCTCTTGGTCTTCATCTTGGGCATTTCAATGCTCCTTTTATTTGTGCTCGTGAGGTGTCTGCAAAGAATTTGCAGCCTTGTTGACCCCGAGACACTTTTAACAGCCGGTTTTCACCGACTGGATCGACAGGGCCGAAGCCCCGTCAAACTCCACGTCAGGCGGCGACCGGCGCCTGAGGCGCTGCGGCTTCTGCCTTGGCTGCGCCGGGCTTTTTCTTGCCCGGTGCAATCATCATGATCATCTGGCGACCTTCGAGCTTGGGGAACTGTTCCACCACAATCAGGTCAGCCAATTCATCACGGATGCGCTGCAGCAGGGCCATGCCCAGCTCCTGGTGCGTGATCTCGCGGCCACGAAAGCGCAGCGTGATCTTGCACTTGTCACCCTCGGCCAGAAAGCGTCGGATGTTGCGCATCTTGATGTTGTAGTCACCGTCATCTGTACCAGGACGGAACTTGATCTCCTTGATGTCGATCACGGTCTGCTTGGCCTTGGCTTCGGCAGCACGCTTTTGTTCCTGGTATTTGAACTTGCCGTAATCGACCAGTCGGCACACCGGAGGGCTCGCCGTGGGCGCAATTTCCACCAGATCCACGTCCAGCTCACCGGCCATGCGCAGGGCATCGGCCAGCGACATGACGCCCATGGGCTCGTTCTCGGGGCCCGAAACACGGATCTCGGGGGCCGAGATTTCACGGTTCAGGCGGTGTTTGCGCTCCTCGCGTTGGCGACGGTCACGAAATTCGGTAGCGATGACTCAAGTCCTTATCAATTCAAAAGGTTGCGCAAGGCAACCACTCCGCCAAGCCGCAGGCCAAGCGAGGGTGAAAAACACACCATCAGGCTTTGGAAGCGATGTCCGAGGCGAGCAATTCAATGAAGGCTTCGAGGGACATCACACCGAGGTCTTTGTTACCCCGGGCGCGCACGGCGACGGTACCTGCCGCCTTTTCCTTGTCGCCGGCGACGAGGATATAGGGCGGCTTTTGCAACGAGTGCTCGCGTATTTTATACGTGATTTTCTCGTTTCGCAGGTCCACATCGACCCTAAGGTCTTGATTTGGCAGTGCTTTTTGGATTTTTTCGGCGATTTCGCCACAGTAATCGGCCTGCGCGTCGGTGATGTTGAGCACCGACACCTGCACCGGGGCCAGCCAGGTGGGCAAGGCGCCCGCATGCTGTTCGATCAAGATGCCGATGAAACGCTCCAGGCTGCCCACGATGGCGCGGTGCAGGATCACCGGGCGCTGACGGCTGCCGTCTTCGGCGGTGTACTCCGCATCCAGGCGCTCGGACAGGTTGAAGTCCACCTGCATGGTGCCGCACTGCCATTCACGGCCAATGGCGTCTTTCAGGGTGTATTCGATCTTGGGGCCGTAGAACGCACCGTCGCCTTCGGAGATCACGAATTCGCAGCCCGAGTGGCGCAAGCTGTCCATCAGGGCTTTTTCAGCCTTGTCCCACAGTTCGTCCGAGCCGATGCGCGCGGCTGGGCGGGTCGAGACTTTGTAAAGAATGTCAGTGAACCCGAAGTCGGCATAGACTTTCTTGAGCACCTGGGTGTAGGTGTTGCATTCGGGCAGGATCTGGTCTTCAGTGCAGAAGATGTGGCCATCGTCCTGCGTGAAGCCGCGCACGCGCATGATGCCGTGCAGGCCACCCGACGGCTCGTTGCGGTGGCACTGGCCAAATTCACCATAGCGCAGCGGCAGGTCACGGTAGCTCTTGATGCCCTGTTTGAAGATCAGGATGTGGCCCGGGCAGTTCATCGGCTTCAAAGCGTAGTCGCGCTTTTCCGACTCGGTGGTGAACATGTTCTCGCGGTACTTGTCCCAGTGGCCGGTCTTTTCCCACAGGCTCTTGTCAATGATCTGCGGGCCTTTGACCTCCAGGTAGCCGTTGTCGCGGTAAATGCGGCGCATGTACTGCTCCACGCGTTGCCACAGCGTCCAGCCCTTGGGGTGCCAGAACACCAGGCCCGGGGCATGTTCGTCAATATGAAAGAGGTCGAGTTCGCGGCCAAGCTTGCGGTGGTCGCGTTTTTCGGCTTCTTCCAGGCGCTGCAGGTACTGCGCCAGGTCTTCCTTGCTGGCCCAGGCGGTGCCGTACACACGCTGCAGCATTTCATTCTTGCTGTCGCCACGCCAGTAAGCACCAGCCACCTTCATCAACTTGAAGTGCTTGAGCTTGCCTGTACTGGGCACGTGCGGGCCACGGCACAGGTCTTCAAAATCACCCTCACGGTACAGACTGACGTCTTCACCAGCGGGAATCGACCCGATGATTTCAGCCTTGTAGTGCTCGCCCAAGCCCTTGAAGTAGGCCACGGCTTCGTCGCGCGGCAGCACGCGGCGCACCACCGGCTCGTCTTTGGCGGCCAGCTCGGCCATGCGCTTTTCGATGGCCACCAGGTCTTCGGGGGTGAAGGGGCGGCTGTACGAAAAATCGTAATAAAAACCGTTGTCGATCACCGGGCCAATCGTCACCTGCGCCTCGGGGAACAGCGACTTGACGGCGTAGGCCAACAAGTGCGCGGTCGAGTGGCGAATCAGCTCCAAACCTTCGGCATCCTTGGCAGTGACGATGGCCAGCTTGGCGTTTTGCGCGATGCGGTGGCTGGTGTCCACCAATTGACCGTCCACCTTGCCCCCCAGGGCGGCCTTGGCCAGACCGGCGCCAATGGACGCGGCCACCTCTGCCACGGTCACTGGACCGGCAAATTCACGCTGGGAACCGTCAGGAAGTGTGATTTGAAGCATGTTTCAGAGCTCAATGACTTGGTGGACTGCACCTTCGGTGCCGCCCCAAGCGACAAAAAAGAAGCGCGGTCAAAACCGCGCTGCCTTAGGGTGGATTGCAATTCGGGGAATGGACCGATTTTCCCATAAAAAAGCCCGGCCAAAGCCGGGCTGCAGGTCGGTGTCCCGATCAGAAGATCAGCTTGACGCCCGTCTTGGACTGGATGAACTCGGGCGAAACGCCATCGGCCAGTTCCACCACCTTCAGGCCCTGGTCGGTCACATCCATGACGCCCAGGTCGGTGATGATGCGGTCCACCACGGCTTTACCGGTCAGCGGCAAGGTGCACTCGGGCAGAATTTTCAGGTCTTCGGTGCCGTCTTTCTTCCTGGCCACGTGCTCCATCAGCACGATCACGCGCTTGACGCCGGCCACCAGGTCCATGGCGCCGCCCATGCCCTTGACCATCTTGCCGGGAATCATCCAGTTGGCCAGATCGCCCTTGGCGGTGACCTGCATGGCGCCCAGGATGGACAGGTTGATCTTGCCGCCACGGATCATGGCAAACGACTGGTCGGAACCGAAGATGGCCGAGCCTTTGAGGGTCGTCACGGTCTGCTTGCCCGCGTTGATCAGGTCGGCGTCCACTTCGTCCTCGTAAGGAAAGGGGCCGATGCCCAGCATGCCGTTTTCGCTTTGCAGCCACACCTCGACATGGTCGGGCACGTGGTTGGCCACCAGCGTCGGGATGCCGATGCCGAGGTTGACGTAGAAACCGTCTTGCAGTTCAGAAGCGGCTTTGGCCGCCATTTGGTCTTGTGTCCAGGCCATGCTTTTCTCCTTAGACCTTGCGTTCGCGGGTGGTGCGCTTTTCGATGCGCTTTTCGGGCGTGGGGTTGAGCACGATGCGGTGCACATAGATGCCCGGCAGGTGCACGTCGTCAGGGGCGATTTCGCCGGTGGCAACGATGCGCTCGACCTCGACCACGCAGATCTTGCCGGCAGTGGCCGCTGCAGGGTTGAAGTTGCGTGCCGTGAGGTTGAAGCGCAGATTGCCCGAACGGTCGGCCACATCGGCCTTGATCAGGGCGATGTCGGGGACCAGCGAGCGCTCCATGACGTAGGTCTCGCCGTCGAACTCGCGCAGCTCCTTGCCCTCGGCCACCAGCGTGCCCACACCGGTTTTGGTAAAGAAAGCCGGGATGCCGGCGCCACCAGCGCGCAGCTTCTCGGCCAGCGTGCCCTGGGGCGTGAATTCGAGTTCGAGTTCGCCGGCCAGGTATTGGCGCTCGAACTCTTTGTTCTCGCCCACATAGGACGAAATCATCTTCTTGATCTGGCGTGTCTCCAGCAGCTTGCCCAGACCGAAACCGTCCACACCGGCATTGTTGGAAATCGCGGTCAGGTTTTTGACGCCGCTGTCGCGCAGCGCGTCGATCAGGGCCTCGGGAATGCCGCACAGACCGAAACCGCCCACAGCGAGCATCTGGCCGTCGGCCACGATGTCCTTGAGCGCCTCGGCGGCAGAGGGAAATACTTTGTTCACACAGATCTCCTGTTGAGGGATGGGATGGCGCTACGATACTACGTATCCAACTACGTAGTTTTTCGTAATGGACACCCCCAACACCCGCCCCCTGCCTGCCGCCGACATCGACTACCGCCTGGCCTTTGACCTGGCACCCGTGGGCATGGTGCTCTCGCGCAACCGCACCATGGTGGACTGCAACCAGCGGGTGTGCGAGATGTTTGGCGTGGCACGCGAGCAACTGATCGGCCAAAGCTTTCAACTGCTCTACCCCAGCGCAGACGAGTACGAGCGCACCGGCCAACGCATCACCCCCATCCTGAACGCCAACGGGGTGTACGCCGACGACCGGGTGATGAAGCGTGTGGGCGGTCGCCTGCAAGGCGAAACTTTTTGGTGTCACGTCACCGGCCGAGCCCTCAACCGCGATGCACCGCACGAGGCGGGCATCTGGACTTTTGAAGACCTCTCGGCCCGCAAACCTGTCAAAGCCGAACTCACCGCCCGTGAGCGCGAGGTGGCCGCGCACCTGATGGACGGTCTGACCAGCAAGGCGATTGGCCGGGCCCTGGGCATCAGCCACCGCACGGTGGAAATCTACCGCGTCAAACTCATGCGCAAATACCAGGCCAGCAGCGCCGCCGACCTGATCCAGAAGTTGCTGCGTGGCTGAATGGGCTCAAGCCTTGGGCTCAACCACCTCGGCCACCGTGCGGAAAGCCTCAATGGCCGTGGGCAGGCCACAGTAAATGCTGGCGTGCAACATGACTTCGCGCAGCTCTTCGGGCGTCACGCCATTGTTGAGTGCACCGCGCACATGGCCTTTGAGCTCATGCTGCTTGCCCATGGCCGCCAGCATGGCCACCGTGATGAAACTGCGGGTTTTCTTGTCCAGCCCCGGGCGCTGCCACACGTTGCCCCAGGCGTTGCGGGTGATGAATTCCTGCATCGGCAAGGTGTAGTCGCTGGCGCCTGCGAAGGCCCGTTCAACAAATTCAGCCCCCATCACTTGGGTGCGCGTGGCCAAACCCGCCTGCACGGCGTCGTCTTGTGGAAGGTCTTGAGGTGTTTTGGGCATGACAGACTCCTGGTACAGCCCTGAGCATAATCGGGTTCAAACGGAGAACCGCATGAGCCAACGCTACCCCCTGCCTGACATCGCCAACTTGCCCGAAGACCTGCGCGCCAAGATTCTGGAGGTGCAGGAGAAAGCCGGTTTTGTGCCCAACGTCTTTTTGGCCTTGGCGCGCCGTCCGGCCGAGTGGCGCGCCTTTTTTGCCTACCACGACGCCCTCATGGTGCCCGAGAGCGTGGGCCGCACCAGCAACTTGACCAAAGGCGACCGCGAGATGATCGTCACCACCACCAGCGCGGCCAACAAGTGCCTGTATTGCGTGGTGGCACACGGCGCCATTTTGCGCATCTACGAGAAGAAACCCCTGGTGGCCGACCAGGTCGCCGTCAACCACCGCAAGGCCGACATCACGCCACGCCAGCGTGCCATGCTGGACTTTGCGATGAAGGTCTGCACCGACTCGGACCAGGTGGAAGACGCCGACTTTGCCGCCCTGCACGCCCATGGCTTGGACGACGAGGACATCTGGGACATCACCGCCATCACCGCGTTCTTTGGCTTGTCCAACCGCATGGCCAGCGTCACGGGCATGATGCCCAACCCCGAGTTTTATCTGATGGGCCGCGCGCCCAAGGCCAAAAACTGAAAGTGCCTCATCCAACCGATGTCCGCATCGTGAATGCCATTTAGCCCATACCAGCCATGTCCATCTGCCCCTTGCCAGCCCCCAGCCAGCTCACCGTTCGCCGACTGAGCGTGGACCTGTCACAAGGTTTTTCTCGCCACTGGAATGGTGGCGATGCCTTCGTGACGGCGTTTTGCAATGCGCTGTCCATGAGCTTTCCGGTGGGCGAGCAGTTCTTCATTGACGCGGTGCGCGAAGGCGCCAAACACCTGGGGAACAGCCCCGAGCACCAGGCCTTGCGCGAGACGGTGCGCGGCTTCATTGGGCAAGAAGCCACGCACCGCCATTTGCACGGCCTCTACAACGCCCACCTTGAAAAGCAGGGCCTGATCAACCATTGGGGCCCGCGCGCCGCGCGCCGCCTCGAAACGGGCCGACGCAAGATGTTCAGCACCTCTGAAAAAGGCCACCTGCATGAGCTGGCGATCACCGCAGCTTACGAGCATTTCACTGCCATTTTTGGCGATTTGACGCTGGAGAACCCTGGGCAAGAAGGCGACTGGTTTGCCCATGCCGAAGAGCCCTTGCAAACCCTGTGGCGCTGGCATGCAGCCGAAGAGTCCGAGCACAAATGCGTGGCTTTCGACCTCTACAAGGCCCTGGGCGGTGACCACCGCTGGCGCATGCGCTGGTTCAACTACGTGGTGCTGCAGTTCGCCCTCGACACTTGGCGGCAAACCGTCAACAACCTGTGGCATGACGGCACCCTGTTCAAACCATCCACCTGGGTTTCGGGCATGCGCTTTCTGTTCGGGCGCCACGGCCTGGTGCGCCGCACCCGCGTGCCCTTGAAAGCCTACCGGCGCGAAGACTTTCACCCCCTGCAAGTGGGTGACACGCGCCTGGCTGCCCAGTGGCTGAGCAGCCACGCCGACCGCTGGAAGGCCGTCGGCGCGGCCTGAAACTTCAGTCCGTCACCAGTGCCCGCAACCAGTCAGGCAACGCCACGGCTTTTTGATTGGGAAAGTCCACCCAGATGGTGGTGGCCCCTCCGGCCGAATAAACCACACCGGGCTGATCGGTGCGCTCCAGGGTGCACCAGCTCTCGAACGTGGTGCGCCCGGGGTCGCTGACGTACAGGGTGGCCAGCACGTCCCCTGGGTATTCGAGCTGCTTGTAGAAGTTGCAAAACGCATTCACGATGACCGGCCCCTGCCCTTGCGGGCTGGGCTCACAGTCAATGCTGCGAAACCAGTCGATGCGCACCGTCTCCAGATAGCGGAAATACACCGTGTTGTTCACATGGCCCATCGCGTCCATGTCGCCCCAGCGAATGGGAATCACCATTTGGTGCACCTGCTTTTTGCGCTCAGGCAGTTCCAGCTTCATGCCTGCGCCCTCACACCGCAAAACCGTCATCGGCCGCGATCACGGCACCATTGACGAAATGCGATTCGTTGCTGGCCAGCATCATCAACACCGCGTCCAGGTCTTGCGGCTGACCCACTCGCTTGCGTGGGAGCATGCTGATCAGCTTCTGGCCCTGTTCGGTCTGCCAATGGTGGTGGTTGATTTCGGTGTCGATGTAGCCTGGGCAAATCGCGCTCACATTGATGCCAAAGCGCCCCCACTCCACCGCAAAGGCTTTGGTCATCTGGATCACTGCGGCCTTGCTCATGCAATACACGCCAATTTGCGGCAGCACCTTCAGGCCTGCCATGGAGGCGATGTTGATGATGCGCCCACCCGTGAAACTGCCCGGCGCTGCGCCCTTGGCACGGGCCAGCATGCGCTTGCCCACCTCCTGGGCCACAAAAAACGCGCCGCGCACATTGGTATCCATGATGAAGTCGTAGTCTTCTTCGGTCACGTCCTGGATGCGCTGCGTGGTGCTCACGCCGGAGTTGTTGATCAGGATGTCGATGCTGCCCATCTCGGTTTCAGCGTGTGCCACGGCCGCCGCGATGCTGGCGCGGTCGGTCACGTCCATGGCCACCACATGGGCGTTGCCCCCGGCCGCTTCGATCTCGGCGCGCAACTCCTTGAGCTTATCCACCCGCCGACTGGCCAGCACCACGCCAGCACCGGCCCTGGCCAAGGTTCTGGCAAATTGCGCCCCCAGCCCGCTGGATGCCCCGGTCACCAGGGCCACGCGGCCCGACAAATCGATTTCGTACGCCATGAATCACTCCTCGTTTGCAACTGTCGCCATTTTGCGGGGAACACCCGAAAGTGCGGCATAAAATGAGTCGCAAGGCCGACAGGGCCCGTTTTTTTAGTCCATAGAGCGAGAGACACATGACCCCAGCGCAGATTCTTGAAACCTACGGCCCCCGCGAAGCCATGGAATACGACGTGGTCGTGGTCGGTGGTGGCCCTGCCGGCCTGTCCACCGCGATCCGCCTCAAACAGCTCGCCGCCGAAAAAGGCCAGGACGTGTCGGTGGTCGTGCTCGAAAAAGGTGGTGAGCCCGGTGCCCACATCCTGAGCGGCGCCATCATGGACCCCAAGGCCCTGACCGAACTCTTGCCCAACTGGAAAGAACTGGGCGCCCCACTCAACCAAGCCGTGACCGACGACGCCTGGAGCTTTTTGAGCGAGACCGGGGCCACCCGCACCCCGCGCGTGTTTCTGCCCGAATGCGCGCAAAACCACGGCAACTACATCATCAGCCTGTCCAACTTCACCCGCTGGCTGGGCCAGCAGGCCGAAAACCTGGGCGTGGAAATCTTCCCTGGCTTCACCGCCGCCGAAGTGCTCTACAACGACGACGGTTCGGTCAAAGGCGTGGCCACCGGCAATATGGGCATCGGCAAGGATGGCGAGCCGACCGAGAACTTCCAGCTGGGCATGGAACTGCACGCCAAGTACACCGTGTTCGCCGAGGGCGCACGCGGCCACCTGGGCAAGCAGCTGATCGCCAGGTACAAGCTCGACGAAGGCCGCGACCCGCAAACCTATGGCATCGGCATCAAGGAAGTCTGGGAAATCGACCCCAGCCGCCACACGCCGGGCTTTGTCATGCACACCGCCGGCTGGCCGCTGCAAAGCGACACCTACGGCGGCGCTTTCATGTACCACATGGAAGACAACAAGGTCGCCATTGGGTTCGTCACGGGCCTGAACTACAGCAACCCTTGGCTCAGCCCGTTCGAGGAATTCCAGCGCTGGAAGACCCACAACAACATCAAGTGGTATTTCACCAACGATGCAGGCGAAGTCAACGCCAAGCGCATTGGCTATGGCGCCCGCGCCATCACCGCCGGTGGCCTGATGAGCCTGCCCAAAACCGTGTTCCCGGGTGGCGCATTGGTGGGCTGTGATGCCGGTTACCTGAATGTGAGCCGCATCAAGGGCAGCCACGCCGCGATCAAGACCGGCATGCTGGCCGCAGAAGCCGCCTACGACGCCATCGTGGCCGGTCGTCAGCACGATGAACTGGACGCCTACCCCGAGGCTTTCGAAGCCAGCTGGCTGCACACCGAACTCAACAAGTCGCGCAACTTCAAGAGCTGGTTCAAGAAGGGCCTCACGGTCGCCACACTGATGAACGGCTTCGAGCAGTTCGTGCTGCGCGGCCACATTCCCTGGACACTGCGCCGCGACAAGCCTGACCATGCTTACCTCAAGCCCGCCGCCGAGTGCGAGAAGATCGAGTACCCGAAACCCGATGGCAAGCTCACGTTTGACCGCTTGAGCAGCGTGTTCATCAGCAACACCAACCACGAGGAAAACCAGCCAGCCCACCTGACGCTCAAGGACGCAGGCGTGCCTGTGGGCATCAACCTGGCCAAATTTGGTGGCCCCGAGGCGCGCTACTGCCCGGCCGGCGTGTACGAGTTCGTCAAGAACGAAGACAACAGCGACCGCCTGCAGATCAACGCGCAAAACTGCGTGCACTGCAAGACCTGCGACATCAAGGACCCGACGCAAAACATCGTCTGGGTCACGCCCGAGGGCGGTGGCGGACCGAACTACACCGGCATGTGACCAGCAACATCGGGGCCTTCGGGCCCCGATTTTTTTTGACCCCATGCACACAAGCGTTGTCATCGGCAAGCGCACTCTTGGCGAAAACCCCTAGGGAACAAGGCCGCGGCAGACCGCACAATCAAAGTTGTATGACAAATCATCCGGCCTGGCCGGATTTTTTCTGGAGAACTGCATGAAACTCAACAAAATCCTGGTGGCCCTGGGCCTGTTTGGCGGCCTGAGCGCTGCGGCCCTGTCGCAGACTGTGCTGAAGATCGGTTATGCCACTTCAGCCACATCGCACTATGCGGTGGGCTCCACCATGTTCTGCGACGAAGTCGAAAAAGGCACACAAGGCCGCTACAAGTGCCAGCAGTTCCCCAACAGTGCATTGGGCGGTGAGCGCGAGATGATCGAAGCCGTGCAGCTGGGCACCCTCGACATCGTCAACACCTCCACAGGCCCGGTCGGCAACTTCGTGCCCGAAGTCAAGATCGTGGACATCCCCTTCCTGTTCCGCGACTACGACCACGCCCGCCGCTACCTGGACAGCAAGGACGGTCAGGACCTGCTGGGCAAGTTTCCGGCCAAAGGCCTGGTGGCCCTGGCCTGGACGGAGAACGGTTTCCGCCACATGACCAACAACAAGCACGCCATCGTCAAGCCTGCCGACGCCGCAGGCCTGAAGATGCGCACCATGGAAAACAAGGTGCACATGGAAGGCTACCGCGCCTTCGGCATCCAGCCCACGCCCATGGCCTTCCCCGAGGTGTTTGGCGCGCTGCAGCAAGGCACCGTGGACGGTCAGGAAAACCCGATCCCCGTGATCCTGGCCTCCAAGTTCTCGCAGGTGCAAAAGCACCTGTCGCTGACCGGTCACGTGTACTCTCCCGGCCTCTTGATCACCTCGCCGCGCCTGATGAACAAGCTCAGCGATGCCGACAAGAAAGTGTTCTACGCCGCTGCCAAGAAAGCCGCGGTGGCCCAACGCAAGAAGGTCAACGAAGACGAAGACAACGGCATCGCCCAGCTTGAGAAAGACGGCATGCAGGTGGTGCGCAAGGTGGACGGCCAGGCCTTCCGCGATGCGCTGCGCGAACCCTATGCCAGCTACTCCAAAGAGTTTGGCGCCGAAAACATCCGCAAGATCCAGCAGTTCAAGTAATTGCCGTTTTGCCCCCACGGCCTGTGCAGATGTTCTGTGCAGGCCGTTTTTGCGCAGCAGCACGCCATGAAAACCTTTGAAAATTATTTCCTCGCCTTCAACCGCTGGGCCTTGATCCTGATCCTGGCGGCCATGTCGGTGATCATCTTCACCAACGTGGTGTTGCGCTACACCACCAGCCAGTCCATTGAATGGGCCGAAGAAGTCGCCCGCCACATGATGATCTGGCTGACCTTCATCGGCTGCGGCCCGGTGTTGCGCTACGGTGGCCACATCGCCATCGACAACCTGCAGGACACCCTGCCCACGCGGGTGTCGCAGTTGCTGCGCGTGCTGATCGCGCTTCTGATCACCGGTTTTTGCGTGTTCTCGATCTGGTTTGGCCTGGAATACATGGACCGCACCCAGTTCCAGAGCACACCTGCCACCCAGATTTCGTTTGCCTGGATTTACATGGCCCTGCCCCTGGGCATGGCCATGACGCTGGTCCACTGGCTGCTGATCATGCGCAGCTACATCGCCCGCCGAGAGTTTGCGAGCGACGCCCACTTTGACGCCACCGCGAGTGCCTCCCTATGAGCCCCAGCCTGATCCTGCTGATTTCCGTCTGCATCTACCTCGCCATTGGCGTGCCCGTGGCCTTTGCCCTGGGCCTGTCCACCGTGACGGCACTCGTCATCTCCGACGCCTACCCCATGCTGGTGCTGCTCAAAGAGACTTTCACCGGCATCGACAGCTTTCCGCTAATGGCCGTGCCCTTCTTCATTTTGGCGGCCGAACTCATGAGTGGCGGGTCGCTGACCGAGGTGTTGCTCAAGTTTGCTGGCCAGTTTGTGGGCCATAAACGCGGCGGCCTGGGCTACACCAATGTGGTGTCGCTGACCTTCTTTTCGGGCATTTCGGGCTCGGCCCTGGCCGACGCGGCAGGCCCGGGCTCCATGCTGATCCGCATGATGGACAAAGCCGGGTATGACCGCTCGTATGCGGCGGCGCTCACGGCGTCCACCGCCATTGTGGGCCCCATCATCCCGCCCTCGATCATCATGATCATCTACGCCCTGGCCGACGACAACGTCTCGGTGGGCACGTTGTTTGTGGCCGGCATCGTGCCCGGCATCCTGATCGCGGTGGCCATGTGCATCGTCAACTGGTGGGTCTCCAAACAGCGCAATTACAAGGGCGACGGCGAGTTTCCAAGCGCCGCCGAAATGGTTCAGACCACCTGGAAAGCCCTGCCCGCTGTGCTGCTGCCAGTGCTGATTCTGGGCGGCATGCGTGCGGGCTGGTTCACCCCCACCGAAGCATCGGTGGTGGCGGTGTTCTACGCGCTGGTGTGCGGCAAATACGTTTACCGCACCCTCGAATGGAAGGCCGTGCCCGACATCCTGTCGCGCTCGGCCCTGCTCACCGCATCGGTGCTGCTGATCATTGGCACCTCGGCCTCGTTTGCCTGGATTCTGACCATCGAGGGCATGCCGCAAACCGTGGCCAACTGGATCTCGGCCATGAACCTCAACGTCTGGGGCTTCCTGATCGTCATCAACATCTTCCTGCTGATCTTCGGCATCTTCATCGAGCCCCTGCCCGGCGTGATGGTGCTGGTGCCGATCCTGGCACCCGTGGCCGCCAAGCTGGGGGTGGACCCGATCCATTTTGCGATGGTGGTGATCTTCAACCTCACGCTGGGCATGATCACGCCACCCGTGGGGGGCCTGCTGTTCGTCACCTCCAACGTGTCCAAGGTGCCGCTGGCCGACCTGACCCGTGAACTCAAGCCCTTCCTGTGGGCGCACGGTGTGGTGCTGGTGCTGCTGACTTTTGTGCCTGCGCTGTCCAACTGGCTTCCGCATGCGATGGGCTTCAAGTAAGGCCCTATAATTTGTCCCTGTCAGGAGAGAGCCCGGCTGCAAACGCCGGGCCGCCGAAGGCGCAGGCCCCCGCAAGCGGGCTGAACGCTCAGGCAAAAGGACTGACAACCGTCTACACAGACGTTGCCTCACTGGAGAGAGGTGCCGGGTCATCGAACCACGGCATCCACCGAAGGAGCAAACCGCAGAACGCCAGAGCGCGTTCCCGGTGAATCTCTCAGGTAAAGCGGACAGCGAGGGCCCACCACGGCATGTGCCTTGGTGAACCGTGCCCTTGAAAGCTGCCCATGTCCGCCACCGACAACCTGCTCACCACCCCGCTGAACGCCCTGCACCTCGAACTCGGTGCGCGCATGGTGCCCTTTGCCGGTTACAGCATGCCGGTGCAATACCCTGCCGGGCTGGTCGCCGAACACCACCACACCCGCACAGCCGCCGGCCTGTTTGACGTCTCGCACATGGGGCAGTTGCGCCTGGTGGGCCCGGATGCTGCGGCTGCATTCGAAAGCCTGATGCCGGTGGACGTGATCGGTCTGGGCCTGCACAAGCAGCGCTACGGCCTGTTGCTCAATGACGAAGGCGGCATCATCGACGACCTGATGTTCGTGAACCGCGATGTCATGAACGGTGGCGACCTGTTCGTGATCGTCAACGGTGCCTGCAAGCACGGCGACCTGGCGCACATCCAAAACCGCATGGGCAGCCGCTGCACCATCGAGCCGCAGTTCGACCGCGCCCTTTTGGCGCTGCAAGGCCCGCAGGCCGTGACCGCCCTGGCCCGCCTGCTGCCGGGCGTCGAGCAACTCGTGTTCATGACCGGCATGGCCTGCACCTGGCAAGGTGCAGACCTGTATGTGACGCGCAGCGGCTACACCGGCGAAGACGGTTTTGAGATCTCCCTGCCCGCCAGCGTGGCCGAAGCCTTTGCCCGCGCCCTGCTGGCCCAGCCCGAAGTCAAGCCAATCGGTCTGGGCGCCCGCAACTCGCTGCGCCTTGAAGCGGGCCTGTGTCTCTATGGCAACGACATCGACACCACCACCACGCCCGTCGAGGCCAACCTGAACTGGGCCATGCAAAAGGTGCGCCGCACCGGTGGCGCACGTGCCGGTGGTTTTCCGGGTGCGGCCAAGGTGCTGGCCCAGCTGGACGGCACACAACCCGCCCAGCGCTTGCGCGTGGGTCTCGTCGGACTGGAACGTGTGCCCGTCCGGGAGCATGTCGAGCTTCGCAATGCCGACGGCCAGAAAGTCGGCGAAGTGACCAGCGGCTTGCTCGCTCCCACCGCCGACAAACCCGTGGCGCTGGCCTATGTGCAGGCAGAATACGCCGCCGTGGGCACCCGTCTGAACGCCATGGTGCGCGGCAAAGCCGTCCCCATGGAAGTCAGCCCCCTGCCCTTCGTCCCCAACCGCTACCACCGCGGCTGAAACCACTTAATCGGGGTCAGATCCCAATTAATTCAGTTCACCAAGACCTCAAAACAATCGGGATCTGACCCCGATTAACTGCCAGGAGCACACCATGAGCCTCAAGTACACCGAAGACCACGAATGGATCCACGTCGAGGGCGATGTCGCCACCGTCGGCATCACCCACCATGCGCAGGACGCGCTGGGCGACGTGGTGTTTGTGGACCTGCCCGAAGTGGGCAAGTCCTTTGCCCAGAAGGATGTGGCCGGCGTGGTGGAGTCCGTCAAGGCCGCCGCCGACGTGTACATGCCCGTGACCGGCGAGATCACCGAAGTCAACGAAGACCTGCGCAATGACCCGGCACTGGCCAACAGCGATCCGCTGGGCAAGGGCTGGTTCTTCAAGGTCAAGCTGGCCCATCCGGCCGAAGTCGATGCCCTGCTCGACGAGACCGGCTACAACAAATTCACCGCAGGCTGACCCACCCAAGCCTTCCATGAAGGGCTTCCTGCGGGAGCCCTTTGTTGAATGCTTTGCACATTTTCACGGAGCCTGCCATGCTGATGTCCGCCCACCGCCCCCTCGGCGACCTCGAAAACCCGTCCGAATTCACCGCCCGCCACATCGGCATCGGCGCGCAGGACGAAGCGCTCATGCTGGGCGTCATTGGCGAGGCCTCGCGCCGCACCCTGATCGAATCCATCGTGCCGCGCGCCATTGCCCGCCGCCAGGGCATGCAGCTGCCCGCGCCCATCACCGAAGCCGCAGCGCTGGACCAGCTCAAAGGCATTGCGCGCAAGAACAAACTCTTCAAGAGCTTCATTGGCCAGGGCTACCACGGCGCGCACACGCCCGGCGTCATCCTGCGCAACATCCTCGAGAACCCCGCCTGGTACACCGCCTACACGCCCTACCAGGCCGAGATCAGCCAGGGCCGCATGGAAGCGCTGGTCAACTTCCAGACCATGGTGTGCGACCTGACCGGCATGCCGATCGCCAATGCCTCCATGCTCGACGAAGCCACCGCTGCCGCCGAAGCCATGACGCTGGCCAAGCGCTCCGTCAAAGCCAAGGGCAACACCTTCATCGTGAGCGGCGATGTGCACCCGCAAACGCTGGAAGTCATCCAGACCCGCGCCGCGCCTCTGGACATCACCGTCAAGGTCATCCGCTCCAGCGACGAATGGCAGGCTGCGATTGCACAGGATGATTACTTTGCCGCCCTCAACCAGTACCCCGGCAGCAGCGGCTGGCTGGCCGACTGGCAGCTGTCTGCCGACCTGATCCACAGCAAGCAGGCCGCCTTCATCCTCGCGGCCGACCTGATGGCGCTGGTGCTGCTCAAGACGCCAGGCGAGATGGGTGCCGACATCGTGGTCGGCACCACCCAGCGCCTGGGCATGCCCATGGGCGCGGGTGGCCCGCATGCCGCCTACATGGCTTGCCGCGACGAGTACAAGCGCTCCATGCCCGGCCGCCTGGTGGGGGTCAGCATCGATGCGCATGGCCAACCGGCCTACCGCCTCGCACTGCAAACGCGCGAGCAGCACATCCGCCGCGAAAAAGCGACCTCCAACATCTGCACCGCGCAGGTGCTGCCTGCGGTGGTGGCCAGCATGTACGCGGTCTACCACGGCCCGGACGGCCTCAAGCGCATCGCGCAGCGCATCGCCAGCTACACCGCTGTGCTGGCCGAGGGCCTCAAGAGCCTGGGCGCTTCGCTGCTGCACGGCACCGCGTTCGACACCCTGACCCTTGACTGCGGCAGTGCCGCAGCGGCTGACGCCCTGCACGCCAAAGCCGTGGCCAAAGAGATCAACCTGCGCCGCTACACCGGTGGCCGTGCCGGCTTCGTGGGCATCACGCTGGACGAAACCACCACGCGCGAAGACATTACCACCCTCTGGAGCCTGTTCACGCAGGACGGCCAGAAGCTGCCCTCCTTTGAGCCCTTCGAAAAAGGCCTCGCCCCGCTGATCCCCGAGTCGCTGCGCCGCACCAGCGCCTTCCTCACGCACCCGGTCTTCAACCGCTACCACTCCGAGACCGGCATGCTGCGCTACATCCGCCAGCTCTCCGACAAGGACCTGGCCCTGGACCGCACCATGATCCCGCTGGGCTCGTGCACCATGAAGCTCAATGCCACCAGCGAGATGATCCCCATCACCTGGCCCGAGTTCGCCCTGCCCCACCCCTTTGCGCCGGCCAACCAGCTGCAGGGCTATGCCGAACTGGACCAGCAGCTGCGCGACTGGCTCTGCCAGGCCACCGGCTATGCAGGCATCAGCCTGCAGCCCAACGCGGGCAGCCAGGGTGAATACGCCGGTCTGCTGGTCATCCAGGCCTACCACCGCGCCATGGGCCAAGGCCACCGCAACATCTGCCTGATCCCCTCCAGCGCGCACGGCACCAACCCGGCCAGCGCCCAGATGGTGGGCATGCAGGTGGTCGTCACCAAGTGCGACGACAAGGGCAATGTGGACATGGCCGACCTGAAGGCCAAGTGCGAGCAGCACAGCGCGAATCTGGCCGCCGTCATGATCACCTACCCCAGCACGCACGGCGTCTTCGAGACGCAGGTCAAGCAACTGTGCGAGCTGGTGCACCAGCACGGTGGCCGTGTGTACGTGGACGGTGCCAACATGAACGCCCTGGTGGGTGTGGCCGCCCCCGGCGAATTTGGTGGCGATGTGAGCCACCTGAACCTGCACAAGACCTTCTGCATCCCGCACGGCGGTGGCGGCCCCGGTGTCGGCCCCGTCTGCGTGGTTGAAGACCTGGCACCCTACCTGCCGGGCCACGCCACAGCCGGCGTCAAGGTCAATGGCGTGGGCGCCGTCAGCGCTGCACCTTACGGCAACGCCGCCGTGCTGCCGATCAGCTGGATGTACATCCGCATGATGGGTGCTGACGGCCTGCAGCACGCCACCGAAGCCGCCATCCTGGCCGCCAACTACATCAGCAAGCGCCTGGCACCGCACTACCCCACGCTCTACGCCAGTGAAAACGGCCATGTCGCCCACGAGTGCATCCTGGACCTGCGCCACTTCAAGGACAGCTGCGGCGTGATGGCCGAAGACGTGGCCAAACGCCTGATGGACTACGGCTTCCACGCGCCCACACTGAGCTTCCCGGTGGCCAACACCCTGATGGTCGAACCCACCGAAAGCGAAACGCGGGAAGAACTGGACCGCTTCATCGACGCCATGATCGCCATCCGGGGTGAAATCGCGCAGGTGGAAGCGGGCACCTGGCCACAAGACAACAACCCGCTCAAGAACGCACCGCACACGGCCGACAGCCTGATGGGGGCCGAGTGGAACCGCGCCTACCCGCGCGAGGTCGGTGGTGCCCTCCAAGGCCGCGTGCCGGGCAGCGTCAAGTACTGGCCGCCCGTAGGCCGGGTGGACAACGTTTATGGCGACCGCAATCTGTTCTGCAGCTGCGTGCCGCTGGAGGAATACAACAAATAAGTCAGGAAGGTTGACAGCGCACGCCGCTGTCGGCACCATTGCAGCCTTGCATCGGGAGAGACTGTCCGAAGACAGCGCCGAAGGAGCAACCGCCCCGGAAACTCTCAGGCCAAAGGACCGATGCAGGCCGACACCCCGTTTTCGCGAGGGTGCCACACACTCTGAAGAGCGGCCGGGATTCGTCATCCCGGTCCACCGCAGGAGCAAGCCCCAGGCCCTCGCGCCAAGGCGAATCTCTCAGGTCTCAAACAGAGGGGGTCAAGCAGTGCACATGCCGTGCGTTGCCTGTCCTTCCATTTGAGACGTTTTGCAAAGAGAGAAAGCGCCATGAAAAAGCACATGGTCATCATTGGCGGCGGCATCACCGGCGTCACATCGGCCTACGCCCTCGCCCGTCAGGGTTTCCAGGTCACCCTCATCGAGAAAAACCGCTACGCGGCGATGGAAACCTCGTATGCCAACGGCGGCCAGTTGTCGGCGTCCAATGCCGAAGTCTGGACCCACCCATCCACCCTCATCAAGGGCCTCAAATGGATGATGAAGGCCGACGCCCCCCTGCTGATGAACCCCAAGCCCAGCTGGCACAAGTTCAGCTGGATCGCCGAGTTCGTCGCCAACATCCCCAAATACGAACGCAACACGATCGACACCGCCAAACTGGCCATCGACGCCCGACAGCACCTGTTCGCCTGGGCTGCCAGCGAGGGCATTGACTTCGACCACAAGCGCGAAGGCATCCTGCACATCTACCGCGACAAGAAAGGGTTTGACCATGCCGGTCGTGTGTCCAAACTTCTGGCCGCTGGGGGCCTTGCGCGCCGTGCCGTCACGCCCGAAGAAATGCGCGCCATCGAGCCCACACTGCAGGGCCAGTACTACGGTGGCTACTTCACAGAAAGCGACTCCACCGGCGACATCCACAAGTTCACCTTTGGCCTGGCGCAGGCCTGCGAGCGCCTGGGCGTCAAGCTGCTGACGGGACACGAAGTGCTGTCGGTGGCCAGCAACGGCAGCACCGCCACCGTGCAGGTGCGCCACAACGGCCAAACCGAGACCCTGGCGTTTGACGGCATCGTGGTCAGCGCCGGCGTGCACAGCCGCCGCCTGGCCGCGCAGCTGGGTGACCGGCTCAACGTCTACCCGGTCAAAGGCTATTCGATCACCGTCAACATGCCCGACGCGGCCAGCCAGGCTGCCGCGCCGCAAGTGAGCCTGCTCGACGATGAAACCAAGCTGGTCACCAGCCGCCTGGGCGCGGACCGCTTCCGCGTGGCGGGCACCGCCGAGTTCAACGGCTTCAACCTCGACATCCGCGCCGACCGCATCGCCCCGCTGATCCGCTGGGTGAACGAATGCTTCCCCGGCATCGACACCCGCAAGGTGGTGCCCTGGGCCGGCCTGCGCCCCATGATGCCGGACATGCTGCCGCGCGTGGGTGCAGGCCAAAAGGCCAATGTGTTCTACAACACCGGCCACGGCCACCTGGGCTGGACGTTGAGCGCGATCACAGCGCACCAACTGGCGGCGCATGTGCAACAAGGCATGGGGCACAATGCCAGCGCACTCCTGACACCTGCCGCCGCCTGATCAATTGCATCGAGGGCTACTCGACCTTCAAGGCCCAAGCCCTGATGAACATCCATGACATCGCGGTGCTGCCCGGCCACCGTGGCGCGGGCGTGGGCCAGGCCTTGCTGGCAACGCCCGCGCCCTGACGAGTTACCTGCGTTTTGGCTTTGCCCCCTACGAACTGGACCCTGCCGCCGGGCAGGCCAGCTTCATGCAGAAGTGGCTTTGAGCGCCCGGTTTTGTTCCTTGAGCCAGCGCTTGAGCTCGGCTTCACTCTGAATGCGTTGCAGGTCGGCGGCCAGGCTGTCGGCCTCATGCTGTTGATCGGCCTGCAGACGTTGCAGGGCTTGCGTCATGGCCGCTTCGCTGTGCTGCGCCTTGACCGGCACGCACAGCTCGCGTGTCAGGCGCGCTTCGAGCTGGCTCAGATCGTCTTCCAACGCCGCCACCTGTTCTTTGAGCAGCAGGCACATGGCCGCCAGCTTGTCGTCGGCCAGGCGCGCGGCACCTGATCCGGGCAGCGCCGCCTGCATTTGCAAGCGCAGCAGAGTGCTGAGATCGTTTTTTTCATAGGCCGCGTTGACTTCACTCATGAGCGCGGTCTTGCGTGTGCGTTCCTGGGCATCGGGTTCGCGGTCCGGGTGCAGGGCGCTGGCCAGTTGGCGGTAAATCGTGCGGATCGCACTGCGGGCGTCCGTCTGCAGGGTTTGCGCCTGCTGGTGCGCTGCGGGGTTTTGATGGGCCTTGCGCTCCTGGCGTGCCGCCCGCTTGGCTGACTTGCGCGCCTCGTCCGCCTGTTGCTGCTGTTGCCACTGGCGCATGCCTGCCGCCATCATGGCTTCGGGGGTCTGGTACTGGCCCGGGTTGTGAATGGGTTGCCCTAAAGCCGCCTCGATCTGCTGGCGCAGGTGCTGCGCCAGCTCGGCCTGCTCCTGGGCCCTCTCCTGTGCGTCTTCATCGCTGCAGTAGCGCGCGACCACCGCCTGCACCTGCGGGTCGGTGATGGGCTCCAACTGCGCCATCAGGGCCCGCAGCTGGGTGCGTGCCATGCGTTGCTGCTGCGCAGTGAGCGCATCGCCTTGCATCTGCGCATGCAAAAACAGCAGCAAGTCCTGGCGCAAGGCACGGGTCTGCTGCGCGGCCTGGTAGAGCGCCTGCACATGGGCATGCCGGTGCCGGTCGGACCAGGCCTGCAGGCGCTCGACTTGGGCAGAGAGCGCTGCAAGACAAGCCAAGAGCGCGTTGTAGCGCTGCTGGGTGGGGCTCAGGGGTGCATCGGCTGGCGGCTGCAGTTGCAGCGCGGCAAAGCCGCTGGACACAGAGGAAAAAGCGGGAACGTCAGGGCTCATGAAAAAAGCCACTGCCGAATGGACAGTGGCCTGTTTTTCGCAACAGCCGCCTGACGGCAGGCTGCGCCAGCGAAATCAACCGCCTTTGTGCGAACGCTTGCCGGGGTTCTTCTTGCTGCGGGTGGCCACACCACGCTCCAGGCTGATGCGCTGGCCGCGGCCGGCTGTGGGCAGGGTCACGCCGGGGGGCGTGGGCAGGGGTTTGGTGAATTTGCGGTCGGCTTCGGTAACGATTTTGTTGCCCATGTGTGGCTCCTGATTGAATACAGCGCGATTTTAAGCCACACGGCATAGGGCCCCTGCGCCGGGCGGTGCCTGCCAGAGATAATCTCTCCAATTCCGCCCCCAAGGGCCAAGCCAGCGATGCCCGACACCCAGCCCCCCCGCCCCGCCTCTGCCCCCCTCAAGGTGCTCTGCCTCATCCCACCGATGACGCAGCTCAACACGCCCTACCCCTCCACCGCCTACCTGACGGGCTTTCTGCGCTCGCGCGGGGTGGACGCGGCACAAGCCGACCTGGCGCTGGCGCTGGTGCTGCGGCTCATGAGCCATGCGGGTTTGCTGCAACTGCGCGAAGCGGCGCTGGCCCAACCCGAAGAGGAACGCAGCGGCCCGGTCAACTTCTTTCTGGACCACTTTGAACGCTACGCGCAAACCATTGACCCGGTCATCGCCTTTTTGCAGGGCCGTGACAGCACGCTGGCGCACCGCATCGCCAGCCGGGGCTTTTTGCCCGAGGGTCCGCGCTTTGCCGCGCTCGACAGCTACGACGACGAAGAAACCGGCGACCCGCTGGGCTGGGCCTTTGGCGCTTTGGGCAGCACCGACCGGGCACGGCACCTGGCCACGCTGTATTTGAACGACCTGGCCGATGTGCTGCAAGGCGCGGTGGATGAGCGATTTGAGTTTGTGCGCTACGCCGAAAGCCTGGCCGCCGCGCAGCCCAGCTTTGACCCGCTGGCCCAGGCCTTGGCCGCGCCGCCCAATCTGGTGGACAGGACACTGGCCGAGTTGACGCTGACCGCCGTGGCACAGCATCGCCCGCAACTGGTGCTGCTGTCGGTGCCTTTTCCGGGCTCGGTTTATGGTGCGCTGCGCATCGCCCAAACCATCAAGCAACACCACCCCGACATCCGCATTGGTCTGGGCGGCGGCTTTGTGAACACCGAGCTGCGCGAGCTGGCCGAGCCGCGCCTGTTTGACTTGGTGGACTTTGTCACGCTCGACGGCGGCGAACGCCCGGTGCTATCGCTCATCGAACACCTGCAAGGCCGGCGCAGCCACGAGCGGCTCGTGCGCACGTTTGTGCGTCAGGGCGGCCGTGTGAAGTTCGTGAACTGGCCCGAGCCCGACATCCCGTTTGAAGACGTGGGCACCCCGACCTGGGATGGCCTGCCAATCCACGACTACCTGAGCCTGCTGGACATGCTCAACCCCATGCACCGCCTGTGGAGCGACGGACGCTGGAACAAACTCACCATCGCCCATGGCTGCTACTGGAAGAAATGCAGCTTCTGCGATGTGAGCCTGGACTACATCGGCCGCTACGAGACCGCGCAGGCCAGCACGCTGGTGGACCGGATTGAGCAAATCGTTGCAGAAACCGGCCAGACCGGCTTTCATTTTGTGGACGAAGCCGCCCCCCCCAAGATGCTCAAGGCCCTGGCCGAAGAACTGCTGCGCCGCCAAGTGCAGATCAGCTGGTGGGGCAACATCCGCTTTGAAAAAACCTTTACGCCCGAGCTGAGCGAACTGCTGGCCGAGAGCGGTTGCATCGCGATGTCCGGCGGACTGGAAGTCGCCTCCGACCGGCTGCTGGCGCTGATGCAAAAAGGCGTGACGGTGGACCAGGTGGCCCGCGTGACGCGTGGCATGGCCGACGCGGGCATTCTGGTACACGCCTACCTGATGTACGGCTTTCCCACCCAGACTCTGCAAGACACGGTTGACGCGCTCGAATACGTGCGCCAGCTCTTCGAGAACGGCTGCATTCACAGCGGTTTCTTTCACCGCTTTGTCTGCACCGTGCACTCCCCTGTCGGCCTGAACCCCGAGGCCTATGGCGTGCAACTGCTGCCCTTGCCGCCCGTCACCTTTGCCAAGAACGACATCGGATTCATCGACCCCACGCCCATGCCCAAGGGCGTGGACCACGATGCGCTGGGCCGTGGGCTCAAAAAAGCCATCTACAACTTCATGCACGGCGTGGGACTGGAACAGGACGTGCGCGAATGGTTTGATCTTCCGCGTGGCGTGTGCCCCAAACCCACCGTCAAACGCGACCGGATCGGCCAAGCGCTGGTCTGAAGCCTCAGTCCAGACTGAAGGCGTCCATGGAGATCGTCTGGAACTGCACCTCGCGGCCAATGTAGTGTGGCTTTGCTCCCCCGGGCTGGCCCCAGCCTGCAGCGCCCAGTGCAAAGTAAATCGTCAAAAAGTGCTCGTCGGTCGGGTGCGCCCGCTCGGCGTGCGGGGCCTGGGCACGGTAGTCCAGCATGTTGGGCAGGTCACCAGCCATCAGCGTGTCGTGCACCCAGCCGCAAAACGCGGTCACATAGGGCTCGGTCGGACCGTCTTCGCGGCGCAACTCGTACAGGTTGTGCGTCATGCTGCCCGAGCCCACCAGCAAGATGCCCTGCTCGCGCAGCGGCGCCAGGGCGCGGCCCACGGCGTACACCTCGTTTGGCCCCACACGGGCAGGCAGCGCCACCTGCACCACCGGCACGTTGGCCTGCGGGTACAGGTGCATCAGCGGCACCCAGCAGCCGTGGTCAAAGGGGCGCTGCGGGTCCAGACCGGCAGGCAGGTCGGCCCCTTGCAGCAATGCAAGCACCTGTTCGGCCAGCGCAGGCGCGCCTGGGGCGGGGTATTGCAATTCGTAGAGCGCAGGCGGGAAACCGCCAAAGTCGTGCCAGGTTTCGGGCCGGGGCGTGCCCATCACGCCAATGCCACGCGTCATCCAGTGCGGCGACATGAGGACGATGCCCTTGAGCTGACTGGCAGGTGCGTGCTGCTGCGCCCACGCTGCCAGCGCCGGACCCGTGGTGCCGGGTTGCACGGCAAACATGGGCGAGCCATGCGAGACAAACAAGACGGGCGTTTTGTGCATCGGCGCCTCACTCGTCGGCATGCCAGGCCGCCTTGGCCGCGATCTCGCGCAGGCTCTTTTCAAACACCTCGACCGGTTGGCCGCCCGAGATCAGGTACTGCTCGTTGATGATGATGGCCGGCACCGAACTCACCCCCGCACGCTGGTACATCTGCTCCACCGCGCGCACCTCGTCGGCATAAGCATCTGTCTCCAGCACCTGGCGCGCGGCAGCGGTGTCCAGGCCCGCTTCGGCCACGCAGGCCAGCAGCACTGCCATGTCCTCGATGCACTCGGCACGGCCCTGGTAGGCGGTGAGCAAGGCGAGCTTGAGTTGGCGCTGCGCGCCCTCGCCCTGTGTTGGCGCCCAGGTCAGCAAACGGTGGGCATTGAAGGTGTTGTACACGCGCCCCCGGCCGTCGGGCGCAAAGGCAAAGCCCACTTCGGCGCCCCGGGCACTGATGGTCTGGCGGATCTGCGCCTGCTGCGCGGCGGTCGATCCGTATTTCTGGCTCAGGTGCTCGCCCAGGTCCTGGCCGCCGGGCCACATCTGCGGGTTCAGTTCAAAAGGCTGAAAGTGCAGATCCACCGCCACCTCGCCCTGCAGGCGTGCAATGGCTTTTTCGAGTGAAAACAGGCCCACCGCGCACCAGGGGCAGGCGATGTCGGACACAAAATCGATCTTGAGTGGCGTGGTCATGGGGCAAACCTGAAGAACAGACAGCCCCGGATCTTGCCGCAAATCCGGGACAATCGGGTTTTGACACCCACAAACCCCGGCATTTCCATGAAGATCCTGACCCTCAACGGCATCAACCTCAATATGTTCGGCAAACGCGACCCGGCGCAGTACGGCACCACCACGCTGGCCGAAATCGACGCGCAACTGATCGCGCTGGGCAAAGAACTGGGTGCAGAAGTCGAGTGCTTCCAGACCAACATCGAAGGCGAGATGGCCGAGCGCATCCACCGCGCCCACAGCGACGGCACCCAAGCGGTGCTGATCAACGCCGGTGCCTGGACACACTACAGCTATGGCATCCGCGACGCGCTGGCCATCCTCAAGTGCCCGATCATCGAAGTGCACATGTCCAACATCCACGCCCGCGAAGAGTTCCGCCATCACTCGGTGATCGGCCCCATTGCCAAAGGTCAGATTGCTGGCTTTGGCGTGGACAGCTACCTGCTCGGCCTGCGCGCGGCGGTGTCGGCTGTCAAAGGCTGAGTGGGCAAAAAAACGCCCCTCTGACCAAGGCCGAGGGGCGAAACCGGAAACCATCAGGGCAACTGCAATCGTCCTAACGGCGTCAATTATACTGTATTTATTTACAGTATTTTGTCACCCGCAAGCACCGACAAAACCGCACTGGGTGCAGTATTCGCACCCGTCCTTCCTGATGACGGCATGCGCCCCACAGTCCGGGCACTTCTTGCCTGCCATCACACCGCTGGCTAAGGCCGCAGGCGCTGCAGGCGCCAAAGTCTTCATTTCGGGCAACGGCAGGGCCAGCTGATCGGCCTGCAGCTGGCGTTGGGCGCGCAATTCCAGAATGTTCTGAATGGCCCAGGCAATGGCGGCCACTTCGGAGTCGTGCCACAACGGCACTTGCGTGCCGTCCTCCCGCACTTTGTAGCCGTAGCGCACGGGCCCTCGGTCCCAAGCCACCTTGCGCATGTCCGACAGCGCACGCTCCAGAAAACCGCCGCGTGCCGCCAGCGAAAGCAGGCGCATGCTGGACGTGATCCATTGCTGAGATTCGCCACTTTGCCCCACCGGCATGAAGAATTCGATGGCACGGTCCACGGTGCCTTTGCCGTCGCCACGGGGCACCGGGAGGAACGACACGATCAGGTACAGCGACTTGTGGCCTTCCTGCGTCCAGTATTCGATTTTTTCGGCCATGGCATCCAGCGCACCCAGCGGGCGGCTTTCAATCACCGTGCGCATCGGATCGACAGCGGCTGACGCGGCCTCTGGCGCCACGGCCTTCTGGGTCTGGGCTGGCTTGACCTCCAGGACCGCCCCCAGAATGCTGTTGGGCCTGTAAGTGGCCAGCCCCTTCAGACGCGCATCCCAAGCCTGCAGATACAGCTTCTTGAAATCCTCGTAGGGATAGTCCTCAGCGACATTGACCGTCTTGGAGATGGAGGTATCGATGTAGGGCTGCACGGCCTGCATCATGGCAATGTGATCTTCGGCGCTCATCTCCAGCGCGCCCACAAAAGCGGACGGCAGCTGGCGGATATCACCCCCCAAGGCTTTGTACAAACGGTAGGCGTGGTCCTGCACTTCGTATTCGCTGCGCGTCCCATCGGCTTCGCGCTTCTTGCGGGTATAGGTCCAAGAAAACGCAGGCTCGATGCCATTGGAGGCGTTGTCGGCAAAAGCCAAACTCACCGTGCCGGTGGGCGCGATCGACAGCAAATGGCTGTTGCGGATACCGTGCTGCCTGATCTGCGCCTTGATTTCTTCGGGCAGGCGGCTGGCAAAGGTGCCCTCGGCCAGGTAGGTCTTGGCGTCGAACAGCGGGAAAGCGCCTTTTTCAAGTGCCAGTTCCACCGAAGCGATGTAGGCCGCATCGCGCATGCACTCGGCAATACGGCGCGCCATCTTGCGGCCTTCTGGCGCGTTGTAGGGCAGCCCCAGCATGACCAGCGTATCGCCCAACCCGGTAAAGCCCACACCGATGCGGCGTTTGGCCTGGGCTTCCTTCTGCTGCTGCGGCAACGGCCAGTGGGTCAGCTCCAGCACGTTGTCAAGCGCCCTCACTTGCAACGCCACGCTTTGCGCAAAGGCTTCGAAATCAAAGCGGGCTTGACCACCATGGTCGAAAGCATGCTGCACAAACTTCGTCAGGATGATGGGGCCCAGGTCACAGCAACCATAAGGAGGAAGTGGCTGCTCACCGCATGGATTCGTCGCATGGATGGATTCGACCGCGCGCAGGTTGTTGTCGGTCGCGATGCGGTCCAGGAACAGAATGCCCGGCTCGGCGAAATCGTAAGCCGACGTCATGATGGTGTCCCACAACTCACTGGCGGGCAGTGTTCGGTACACCCATTGGCCATTGTTGCGCTGGTGAGCGCCCTGCTCCAGCTGTTCGGCGCCGGGTGTGGCCGGGTGCACCAGTTCCCACGCATCGCCACGGCGCACCGCTTCCATGAAGGCGTCGCTCACCCCCACCGACACATTGAAGTTGTTCCAACGCCCGGGCGTGCGCTTGGCCGTGATGAACTCCAGCACGTCCGGATGGTCGATGCGCAGCACGCCCATCTGCGCACCGCGCCGTGAACCGGCGCTTTCCACAGTGGCGCAGGACTGGTCAAACACATTGATGTAGCTGCAAGGGCCCGATGCGGTGGAAGCCGTGCCCTTCACACGCGCGCCCCTGGGGCGGATGCGTGAAAAGTCGTAACCCACGCCGCCGCCGCGCCGCATCGTCTCGGCAGCCTCGCGCAGCGCCTCATAAATGCCGGGGTAGCCTTCGTCGTCCACGCCCTGGATGCAATCGCCCACCGGCTGCACAAAGCAGTTGATCAGTGTGGCCTGGATGCCTGTGCCCGCCGCGCTCATGATGCGCCCGGCACCGATGGCGCCCGCGTCCAGATTGCTGCGGAATTTCTGTTCGTACTCGGCCTGCAGCTCAGGCTTTTCCACGCTGGCCAGGGCGCGGGCCACACGGGCGTACAGCTCCTCCACGGTGCTTTCACCGTCCTTGAGGTACTTCTCGCGCAGCACATCCGTGCTGATGGGTTGGGGGTCAAGCTGGGTCATGGCATCGGCAAGCAGGCTGTGTTCTTGTGGGTTGTTCATGGCATTTGGTTTTCGTCTTGTGTGTCCTGTTTGCGGGTCCAGGCGCAAGGGGCTGGATTCTCACCGAATTGGGCGTGAACTTCGCCGTCACTTCATCTGCCCAGATGCGCAGGGGCCTGCATCTGCTCAGGCGTAGTGAACCAGGCGGCCGACTGACCCAGGCGCTCTCTGGCGCGGGCCAACTCATGGCGGGCCACGGTGCGCAAGTGCACCTCGTCCGGCCCGTCCATCAGGTGCATGGCGCGGCCCCAGGTCCAGAAATACGCCAGCGGCGTGTCGGGTGACAAACCCATGGCGCCAAAGATCTGCATGGCCCTTTCCACCACCCGGCTTTGCAGGCGCGCGGCGACCACCTTGATGGCGGCAATTTGTGCCCGTGCCTCGGACGAGGCGTTGTCGCCCTGGTCCAGCAGCCAGGCGGTGCGCAGCACCAGCAAGCGCGCCTGGTCGATCTCGATGCGGGACTCTGCCAGCCAGTCCTGCACATTGGACTGATCAGCCAACGTGCGGCCATGCACCTGCCGCTCCAATGTGCGTTCGCCGGCCAGCTCCAGCGCCAGTTCGCACTGGCCGATGGTGCGCATGCAGTGGTGCACCCTTCCCGGCCCCAGGCGGGCCTGGGCCATGGCAAAGCCTTCACCCCAACTGCCGAGCAGGTTCGTGCGCGGCACACGCACCTGGCGCAGCAGGATTTCACAATGCCCGTCGGGCGCGAGGTGGTGTACGACCGGGATATTGCGCACCAGCTCGACGCCGGGCGTGTCCATGGGCACCAGCACCATGCTGTGGCTGTGGTGGCCGTGGTCGTCATCGCCCTCGTTACGCGCCAACACAATCAGCAGCTTGCAGTGGGGGTGCGACGCCCCGGTGATGAACCATTTGCGGCCATTGAGCACCAGGTCGTCACCCTCCACCCGCACAGCGGTTTGCAGATTGGTGGGATCGGACGAGGCCACATCGGGCTCGCTCATGGCAAAGGCCGAACGGATCTCGCCATTGAGCAAAGGCTGCAGCCATTGCGTGCGCTGAGCATTGCTGGCAAAGCGGTGCAGCAACTCCGTATTGCCGCTGTCGGGGGCGTTGCAGTTGAACACCTCGGCCGCCCAGGGCAAGCGCCCCATGGTTTCGGCCAGGGGTGCGTAGTCCAGATGGCTCAGTGCGGTGCCGGGCTCGTTGGAGCCCAACGTGGGCAAAAACAAATTCCACAGGCCTTCTTCGCGTGCCAGTGTTTTCAGGTCCTCGATAAAGGGCGGTGGAAAAATGCCCTGCTTCACCGACTGGTGCCAGGCGGCGTTATAAGGCAAGAGGTAACGGTCCATGAACACGGCCAAACGGGCCTGCCACTGCTGCGCGCGGGGTGACGGAGAAAAATCCATTGGGGTCGTTCCTGAGCAGTCTGCATCATGCCGTGGCCTTGGGCTGCCTGCGCTTGACCTGGCTCAATGGCACAGCAGAAACCGCACCCGCAGGTCCGACCAAATCGGCCAGACTCACACCATCGAGCACCTGCATGTAAGCCTGCAAAGCCTGTTGCAAGCTGCCCTTGAGTCGGCAAACACCGTCAATGCGGCAGGTGTTGCTGTCCGGGTTGAAGCATTCAACCAGGCGAAAGTCTTCTTCCATCTGCCGCACCACTTCGCCAATCACGATCTGCGACGGGTCTTTCACCAAGCGCAAGCCACCGCCTCGCCCCCGCGTGGTAGACAGCCAGCCCTTGGCCGACAGCTCCATCACAACCTTCATCAGGTGGCTGCGCGAGATGCCGTGCGCCTCGGCAATTTCGGCGATCGTTGGCGCACCCTCACGCTGCTGGTGGGCGGCGCAGTACATCAACACACGCAGCGCGTAATCGGTCCATTGGGTCAGGCGCATCGGGCTCTCCTCCTTTTTGGCTGCCGGGAACAAAGACCTGGCAATCTTTGCGGGAAATATTCACTTAAGGAGAATCTTATCCGAAAATAGATTCACAGAAAATGAACTTTAAAAAGGAAGCACCATGACCACCCCAGCCATCGCCCAAGCCACACAAAGTCTGGGCAGTCTCGCCGTCCAGATCCCCGGCGCCACCGCCGTGTTCCGCAAACTCAAACTCGATTTCTGCTGTGGCGGACAACAGTCCCTCGAAAAGGCCTGCACCGACAAGCAGCTGGACCTGGACACCGTGCTGGGCGAAATCCGCGCCCTGCAAACCCAGCAAGCCATGCCAGCCGCGCCGTCTGCCAGCGAACTGATCAACCACATCCTGCAGCGCTACCACGAGGTGCACCGCCAGCAACTGCCCGAGCTGATCCGCATGGCCCGCCGCGTTGAAGCAGTGCACCGCGACCACCCGCAAGTGCCGCGCGGACTGGCCGACCATCTCGAAACCATGGAGCAGGAGCTGCTGGAGCACATGGCCAAGGAAGAGCAGATCCTGTTCCCCCTGCTCAAGCAAGGCGGCCACCCGATGGTGGTGCACCCGATTGGCATGATGCGCCACGAGCACGTGAGTCATGGCATGCAGATCGAGCGTCTGGCCGCGCTGACCCAGCAGCACCAGCCCCCCTCAGGCGCCTGCAACACCTGGCAGGCACTGTATGCCGGCACGGCCCGCCTGACCGAGGACCTGATCGAGCACATCCACACCGAGAACAACCTGCTGTTCCCTGCCTTTGAAGGCACGGCGCAACACTGAGTCATGGACACAGCACAGCAACCTCTTGCCAGCCCCGAACAGTGGCTGGCCCAGTCAGACGCAGCGGGTTTGCGCCCCTTGCGCATCCGTGGCAAAACCCTGCTGCCCATCGTGCAAGGCGGCATGGGTGTGGGTGTATCTGCCTGCGGCCTGGCCTCTGCCGTGGCCCGGCTGGGCGGCATGGGCACCATCTCGTCGGTGGACCTGCGCCGCCGCCATGAAGACCTGATGACGCTAACCCAGCACCTGGACAAGGAAGCCGATGCACGCGAGTTGATCGACACCGCCAATCTGGTCGCGCTGGACCGGGAAATCCGCGCTGCGCGCGAAGCCTCGCAAGGCCAGGGATGGATCGCGGTCAATGTGATGAAAGCCCTGAGCGCCTACGCCAGCCATGTGCGGCAGGCACTGGAAAGCGGCGCCGATGCCCTGGTGGTGGGTGCAGGCCTGCCGCTGGACTTGCCTGACCTGGCCAGTGACCACCCCGATGCCGCCCTGATCCCCATCCTGTCGGACGCCCGTGGCGTGCAGCTGCTGGTGCGCAAATGGGAAAAGAAAGGCCGCCTGCCCGATGCCATCGTGATCGAGAACCCACGCCTGGCCGGTGGCCACCTGGGCGCAGCCAAAGTGGCCGATCTGGGCGATGCGCGCTTTGACTTCGACGTGGTGATTCCGCAAGTGCGTGAATTTTTCAGGCATGCCGGTTATGAGCAGGAGATTCCCCTGATCGCGGCAGGCGGCATCGACAGCCACGCCGACATCGTGCGTTTGCAGGGCCTGGGTGCCGCGGGCGTGCAGCTGGGCACCGCCTTTGCCGTCACGCAGGAATGCGATGCGTCGGCGGTATTCAAGCGCATCCTGGCGCAAGCCCAGCCACAGGACATGGTGGAGTTCGTCAGCGTGGCGGGCTTGCCGGCCCGCGCCGTGCGCACACCCTGGCTGGACAAATACCTGCGCATCCTGCCGGTGCTGCAGGAACGCGCCCACCCCAAGGCCAAATGCAATATGTCGTTTGACTGCCTGCAGACCTGTGGGCTGCGCGATGGCATTTCTAGCATTGGCCAGTTCTGCATCGACCAGCAACTGGGCCATGCGATGGACGGTGACGCCGAGCGTGGCCTGTTCTTCCGGGGCTCCGGACGCCTGCCCTTTGGCGAGCAGATCCGCAGCGTGGCGGAGCTGGTGCGGCACCTGCTGACCCCCAAGGATGGGCTGCTACCCTCGCCGGCATGAGCGATTTTCTGGCTGCCTATCCCTGGCTCTACCCCACCCTGCTGCACCTGCACCGCGCTTGCGTCACGACCAGCATTGCGCTGTTCATGGCGCGAGGCCTGAGCGTGGCCGCACTGCAGACCTGGCCCATGCAACGCCGCTGGCGCTACCTGAGCGTCGCCATCGATGTGCCTTTGCTGGCCGCCGGTGTGGGCCTGTGGACCTTGCTGGGCTACCACCCGCTCCAGCAAACCTGGCTGGGCCTCAAGCTGGCGCTGCTGGTGGTCTACATCGTGCTCGGTTCGTTCGCCCTCAAGCGCGGGCGCACGCGCGGTCAGCGCATGCTGTTTTTCATCGCCGCAATGGTTGTGGTGCTGGGCATGGTGGGCATTGCAATGGCGCGGCATCCAGCAGGCTGGTGGGTCTGAAACAGGTTCCGGCCAGACTCACTCGTCCGAAATCACCTGCCCGTCGTGCTCCACATACGGCCGGTACGGCCCGGTGCCGCTGTGCCCGGCCTCGGTGGCCGGCATAAAAGCACCCTGCTGCGCGTCGAACACATACACCTCACCCTGCTCGATCACGTAATGCCAGCCGTGCAGTTGCAGGCGCACGGCTTCCACCGCGCGACGCACCATGGGGTATTCGAGCAGGCGCTCGAGCTGCAGCACCACGCTGCGCTGGCCGGTGCGGTCCAGCGCTTCGGGGCTGACCTGTACCGGCAGCAAGGCTTCTTCCACCAAGTGCAGCCAGTTGCGGAGGTTGACGGCCTCGTCGGGCGCGCCTTCGTAGGCCGCGCGGATGGCGCCGCAATGGCTGTGGCCGCAGACGATGATGTGTTCGACCTGCAGGGCAAGCACCGCGTATTCGATGGCGGCGGCCGTGCCGTGCAGGCCATGGGAGCCGTCGTAGGGCGGCACCAGAGCACCCACATTGCGCACGATGAACAATTCGCCCGGCCCCGCGCCGGTCAGCAAATAAGGGACAAGGCGCGAATCGGAGCAACCGATGAACAGGGTCTTGGGGTGCTGCCCATGGGCCACCAGGTCCTGAAAGCGCTGCTGGTGGCGGGGAAAATAGTCCGAATGGAATTGCCGCAGGCGCAGCAGCAGCTCGTCGCTCTCGCCTTCCGCACCAACAGCCTGATGGCTCATTGCACCAGAGGCGTGTCGGCCCCTTCCATCTCAATGCCCTGCACCTGGGCCTGACCCACGAGCAGCAGCATGTACTGACGCAGTGCGGTGGCCCGCGACTGCAATGTCAACTCACCCGCAATGCGGCTTTGCACCTGATTGAAAGCCGCCAGCTCGCCCGGGCGCTGGTCCAGCACATCGACGATGTGCAGGCCATAGCGCGAGTGCACCAGACGCGGTTGCAGGCCCTTGGCCACGCCACCGTCTTGCATGAAGAGGAACTGCGCAAGCTCGGGCGCGCAGTCCTGCGGTCCCACCCAGCCCAGATCGCCACCTTGTGCGCCGCTGGGGCAGTTGGAGAGTTCTGCGGCCAGCTGCGCGAAGCGGCCGACCGGTGCGTCCTTGTGGGTCAGCTCCAGCAGGGCCGCTTCAGCGCGTTCGGCCAGCTTCTGCACAGGCACGCCGGGCGTGACGGCGAACAGGATGTGGCGCAGTTGCGCCTGCTGGCCGTGGGTGAAGCGTGGTTTGTGGGCGTCGTAGTAGCGCTGACAGGCCTCGGGCGTGGGTTCGGGTGTCTGCACGGCGGCGTCGAGCATGTCTTCGATGACCTCCTGCTGGTCTGCGCTCAGGGTCGGCGCCAGGTCACCCTCGTCATCGGTCAGCAGACTCTGGCGCACGGCTTCCTGCCGCAGCACCTCGCCCCAGGCACGTTCGCGCACCGTCTCCAGGTCTTCGCCGGGACCGATGTGCAGGCGCCTGCCGTTGATGCGAACTTCGGGCACGGTGGTGGCAGCGGGCGTCATGTCGATGGCAGCAGCGCCGCAACCGCAACTGCCAGAACCGCAGCCACCAGTGGCTTCGGCTTGCTCAAGCATTTGTTCCATGTTGCGCTCCTCAGCGGCCACGTTGGGTCAGACCCAGGCGGCGGCTGCGCACCACCTGGTAGGGACGCACCACATAGGCCAGCGTGCCAAAACCGCTCCACACATGCACCAGGCGGCTGAAGGGAAACAGCAGGAAGATGCTCATGCCCAGCACCAGGTGCACCAGATAGGGCCAGTCGAGCCCCGCAATGTGGCCGGCATCGGGCTGGAGGGTGACGATGCCCTGCGCCCAGGCCGAGAGCTTGAGCATGACCGAGCCGTCGGTGTGGCCCAGCGAGAACGGCAGCGTGACCAGGCCCAGCACCAGTTGCACCCAGAGGATGACCAGGATCATCAGGTCGGTGCGGTGGCTGGTCAGGCGGATGCGCGGATCGAAGATGCGGCGGTGCAGCAGCAGCGTCAGGCCGATGAAGCAGAAAAAACCCGCCACGCCACCGGCGATGATGGCCAGCAACTGCTTTTGCGCCGGGGTGATGAAAGGCTCGTACACCCAGTGTGGTGTGAGCAGGCCCACGCTGTGCCCGAAAAACAGGAACAGGATGCCTGCATGGAACAGGTTGCTGCCCCACTTGAGCTGGCCCTTGCGCAAGAGTTGCGAGGAATCGCTCTTCCAGGTGTACTGGTCGCGATCAAAGCGCGCGAGGCTGCCCATGAGGAACACCGACAGGCAGATGTAGGGGTAGACGCTGAACAGAAAATTGTGGAGGACGTTCATGGTTGGACTCCATGGGAAGAAGCATTCGAGGAGGCATTCCTGACGATGCGAACGGGTTGCGGCTGGCCGGGACGGGCCTGGCCTTCGGTGGAGCAGCCGCCAAAAACTTCGGGTTCGGCCCAGGACTCGTCCATGGGCGGTTCGGCCGGCACCGGCACGGCTTCGGCTTTTTCGCCGGCGAGTTCGAGCACCGCTGCCAGCACGCTGGCATAAGGGCTTTCGCGCTGGAGCAAGGCACTGAAGATCCTGCGCACGATGTGCGCCGTCTCGGCCAGAAATTCGCGCGCCTGCTGCGGCGGCTGGGTGGAGGCGAACTCCAGCAGCACCGGCAGGTGGTCGGGCAGCTCGTCGGGGCCCAGGTAGAGTCCGGCCTGCTCGTAAGTCTGGATCAGGTCGATCATGGCCGGGCCACGGTCACGCGAGTCGCCGTGCACATGCTCAAACAAGTGCAGCGCGGTGCTGCGGCCCCGGTCGAACAGCTCGACATACTCGGACTCGGTCTGCAGCGCGTCCTGCAATTGCAAGCGCCGGATCAGTGCCTGCAGCTCGTCCAGGCGGTGGCCGGGCACCGCCGCTTCGAGTTGCAAGGCATCGGCCAGCTCGCCCAGGTGGGCGCGCAACTCGGCATCGGGGTAGCGCAGCAGGTGCGCCAGCACCCGCAGCGTCAGGCGCATGGTAGGGGCTTGGGTCTTGAACATGGTCAGGCCTCCACCTTGATCGGAATGGTGCGCTTCTTCTCACTGCCAAACAGGCTGGTCTCGGTCACCCCCTCGGAGCAGCCGTTGCCGAAGCTGAAGCCGCAGCCGCCGCGCACATTGAAGGCGTTTTCGGCGTATTCGCGGTGCGTGGTCGGAATCACGAAACGGTCTTCGTAGTTGGCAATCGCCATGGTGCGGTACATGTCCTCCACCTGTGCGCTCGACAGGCCCACCTGATTGAGCACGTTCTGGTTGACCACGCCATCCACATGCTTGCCTCGCTGGTAGGCGCGCATGGCCAGCATGCGTTCGAGCGCACTGGCCACGGGCATCGTGTCACCGGCGGTGAGCAGGTTGGCCAGGTACTTGAGCGGGATGCGCAATTGGCTCACGTCCGGGATTTCGCCGTTCACACCGATCTGGCCAGCGTTGGCCGCTGCCGTGATGGGCGACAGCGGTGGCACATACCAGACCATGGGCAGCGTGCGGTACTCGGGGTGCAGCGGCAGGGCCACCTTCCAGTCCACGGCCATCTTGTAGACGGGGCTGTTTTTGGCGGCTTCGAGCCAGGCGTCGGGGATACCATCGGCACGGGCCTGCTCGATCACCTTGGGGTCGTGCGGGTCCAGGAAGATGTCAAGCTGGGCCTTGTACAGGTCGGTCTCGTTGGTCACGCTGGCCGCCTCGGCAATGCGGTCGGCGTCGTACAGCAACACGCCCAGGTAGCGGATGCGGCCCACGCAGGTTTCCGAGCAGACGGTGGGTTGACCGGCTTCGATGCGCGGGTAGCAGAAGATGCACTTCTCGGCCTTGCCGCTCTTCCAGTTGTAGTAGATCTTCTTGTAGGGGCAGCCACTCACGCACATGCGCCAGCCACGGCACTTGTCCTGGTCGATTAGCACAATACCGTCTTCCTCGCGCTTGTAGATCGAGCCGGAGGGGCAGGACGCAACGCAGGCCGGGTTCAGGCAGTGCTCGCACAGGCGCGGCAGGTACATCATGAAGGTGTTTTCAAACTCACCCACCATGGCCTTTTGTGCGGCTTCAAAGCCATCGAAGTTCGGGTCCTTGCTGCGCTTGGCAAACTCGCCGCCCAGGATTTCTTCCCAGTTCGGACCCCATTCGATCTTCTCCATGCGCTGGCCGGTGATCAGCGAGCGCGGACGCGCGGTGGGCGCATGCTGCATCTCGGGGGCCGACTGCAGGTGGTCGTAGTCGAAGGTGAAGGGCTCGTAGTAGTCGTCGATCTGCGGCAGGTTGGGGTTGGCGAAGATCTTCATCAGCAGCGACCACTTGCCGCCCTGCTTCGGAACAATCGAGCCATCGGGTTTGCGCACCCAACCGCCCTTCCACTTGTCCTGGTTTTCCCATTCCTTGGGGTAGCCAATGCCGGGCTTGGACTCGACGTTGTTGAACCAGGCGTACTCCACGCCCGGGCGGCTGGTCCACACGTTCTTGCAGGTCACCGAGCAGGTGTGGCAGCCGATGCATTTGTCCAGATTGAGGACCATGCCGATCTGTGCACGTACTTTCATCTTGTTTCTCCTGTGTTCGTGCGGGTGATCAGGGGTTCTCGCCCTGGGATTGGTAGGCAGGTGCAAGCTGGTCATCGCGCGGGGTGTCGAGCCAGTCGACCTTGTGCATCTTGCGCACCACCACGAATTCGTCACGGTTGGTGCCAATCGTTCCGTAGTAGTTGAAGCCGTAAGACAGCTGCGCGTAGCCGCCGATCATGTGCGTGGGCTTGAGCACGATGCGGGTGACCGAGTTGTGGATGCCGCCGCGCACGCCGGTGATTTCCGAACCCGGGGTGTTGATGATCTTTTCCTGCGAGTGGTACATCATCACCATGCCGTTCTTCACCCGCTGGCTCACCACCGCACGGCCGGCCACGGCGCCGTTGGCGTTGAACAGTTCGATCCAGTCGTTGTCCACGATGCCTGCGCTCTTCGCATCGTCTTCAGAGAGCCAGATCACCGTGCCGCCGCGGTTGAGCGTGAGCATGTGCAGGTTGTCGCTGTAGGTGCTGTGGATGCCCCACTTCTGGTGCGGGGTGATGAAGTTCAGCACGATCTCGGTGTGGCCATTGGGCTTGACGCCCTGCACCACGTCGGTGGTCTTCAGGTCCACTGGCGGGCGGTAGCTGCTGAAACCCTCGCCGAAAGCGATCATCCAGGGGTGGTCCTGGTAGAACTGCTGGCGGCCCGTGAGGGTGCGCCATGGGATCAGCTCGTGCACATTGGTGTAGCCCGCGTTGTAAGACACGGTTTCGCTCTCGATGCCGCTCCAGGTGGGCGAAGAGATGATCTTGCGCGGCTGCGCCTGGATGTCGCGGTAGCGGATCTTCTCGTCTTCGCGGTACAGCGCCAGGTGCTTGTGGTCGCGGCCGGTCTGCTTGCCCAGGGCGTCCCAGGCCTTCACAGCCACATGGCCATTGGTCTCGGGGGCGAGTTGCAAGATCACCTCGCAGGCATCGATGTCGCTCACGATGCGCGGCATGCCCTGGCTCACGCCCTCTTCGCGCGTGGTGCCGTTCAGTTGCCCCAGTTGTTCGACCTCAATCTCGGTCTTCCAGCCGATGCCCTTGCCGCCATTGCCCAGCTTGTTCATCAGCGGACCCAGGGCAGTGAACCGCTTGTAGAGGTTGGGGTAGTCGCGCTCGACCACCGTGATCTGCGGCGCGGTCTTGCCTGGCACCAGATCGCACTCGCCTTTCTTCCACTCCTTGACTTCAAAAGGCTGGGCCAGTTCGGCTGCTGTATCGTGCATCAACGGCGTGAGCACCACTTCTTTTTCGACACCCAGGTGGCCGACGCAGACTTCGCTGAAGCGTTTGGCAAAGCCTTTGTAGATTTCCCAGTCGCTCTTGCTCTGCCACACCGGATCCACCGCAGCGGAGAGCGGGTGGATGAAGGGGTGCATGTCGCTGGTGTTGAGGTCGTTTTTCTCGTACCAGCTGGCCGTGGGCAGCACGATGTCCGAGTACAGGCAGGTGGTGCTCATGCGGAAGTCCAGCGTGACCAGCAGGTCCAGCTTGCCCTGCGGCGCGTCCTTGTGCCACTTCACTTCAGTCGGTTTTGCTTCGTCAGCACCTAAATCCTTACCCTGCACGCCGTTTTCGGTGCCCAGCAGGTGCTTGCAGAAGTATTCGTGGCCTTTGCCGGACGAGCCCAGCAGGTTGGAGCGCCAGACGAACATGTTGCGCGGCCAGTTCTGCGGTGCATCCGGGTCTTCGCAGCTCATCTTCAGCGAGCCGTCGCGCAGCGCCTTGACCACATAGTCTTTCGGGTCCATGCCGGCGGCCGTGGCGTCCCTGACCACCTGCATCGGGTTGGTCTTGAGCTGGGGGGCGCTGGGCAGCCAGCCCATGCGCTCGGCACGCACGTTGTAGTCGATCATGCTGCCACCGAACCTGGCCTTGTCGGCCAGAGGCGAGACGATCTCGGAGACGTCGAGTTTTTCGTAGCGCCACTGGTCGGTATGCGCGTAGAAGAAGCTGGTGGAGTTTTGCTGGCGCGGCGGGCGCAGCCAGTCCAGCGCAAAAGCCAATGCGGTCCAGCCGGTCTGTGGGCGCAGCTTTTCCTGGCCCACATAGTGCGCCCAGCCGCCGCCACTCTGGCCGATGCAGCCGCACATCATCAGCAGGTTGATGACGCCGCGGTAGTTCATGTCGGCGTGGTACCAGTGGTTCATGGCCGCGCCGATGATGACCATGGACTTGCCATGCGTTTTGTCGGCGTTGTCGGCAAACTGGCGCGCCACGGTGATGACCTGCTGGCGCGGCACACCGGTGATGGCTTCCTGCCAGGCCGGGGTGTAGGGGGCGTTGTCGTCGTAGTTCTTGGCGCCACTGCCCAGACCACGGTCGATGCCGTACTGCGCCACCTGCAAGTCGAACACGGTCGCGACCATCGCGTAACGCTCTTCACCGGCCTTGCCCAGGCGCAGGCGCACGGCAGGCACTTTGGCTTTGTTCACATCGCCCACGGCCGCATTGGCCGGGAAGTTGGGCGTCTGCTGCCCGCCAAAGTACGGGAAGCCCACATCAACCACCTGATGGTCTTGTGCGCCATCTTCAAGCACCGACAGCTTGAGCTTCACATCGCCGTTGTCGCGGGCCTCTTTCGATTCAAGATTCCATTTGCCCGCGTCTTCGCGGCCTTCTGCGCCCCAGCGGAAGCCGATCGAGCCATGGGGCAACACCGCCTTACCGGTGGCATCAAAGCCCACCGTCTTCCACTCGGGGTTGTTGCTCTGACCCAGCTTGCCGTTGAAGTCGCTGGCGCGCAGGTAGCGGTCAGGCACCAGCGTGGTGCTGCCGTCGGGGAGCTGCTGTTCCTTGAGCATGACCAGCATGGGCAAGTCGGTGTAGCGGCGGGCGTAGTCGTCAAAGTAGGCGCTGCGTTGTCCATTGGCCGGGAAGTAGAACTCCTTGAGCACCACATGGCCCATGGCCATGGCCAGCGCCGCGTCGGTGCCTTGCTTGGGGTGCAGCCACAGGTCAGCCAGCTTGGCGACTTCGGAATAGTCGGGCGTGACGGCCACCGTCTTGGTGCCCTTGTAGCGGACTTCGGTGAAGAAGTGGGCATCGGGCGTGCGCGTCTGGGGAATGTTGGAACCCCAGGCGATGATGTAGCTGGCGTTGTACCAGTCGGCAGACTCGGGCACGTCGGTCTGCTCGCCCCAGATCTGCGGGCTGGCCGGTGGCAGGTCGCAGTACCAGTCGTAAAAGCTCATGCACACGCCACCCAGCAGGCTCAGGTAGCGGCTGCCTGCGGCGTAACTGACCATGGACATGGCCGGGATCGGCGAAAAGCCAATGATGCGGTCAGCGCCGTGCTTCTTGATGGTGTAGACATTCGCCGCCGCGATCAGGATGTTCACCTCGTCCCAGGTGCTGCGCACCATGCCGCCCATGCCGCGCACCTGCTGGTAGTCGCGGCGGGCCGCTTCGTCTTCGACGATCAGCGCCCAGGCGTCCACCGGGGTCTTGGCCACCTTGAGGGCGGCGCGCCAGCGCTCGAGCAGGCGACCCCGCACCATCGGGTATTTGACGCGGTTGGCGCTGTACAGGTACCAGCTGTAGCTGGCGCCGCGGGCGCAGCCGCGCGGCTCGTGGTTGGGCATGTCCCAGCGGGTGCGGGGATAGTCGGTCTGCTGGGTTTCCCAGGTGACGATGCCGCCTTTGACATAAATCTTCCACGAGCATGAGCCCGTGCAGTTGACGCCGTGGGTGGAGCGCACGATCTTGTCGTGCGACCAGCGGTTGCGGTAGGCGTCTTCCCAGGTGCGGTCTTCGTTGGTGACCTGGCCATGGCCACCGGCGAACGGCTCCTTGGGCAGGTTGAAATGGGTCAGTCGGTCGAGAAAGTGACTCATGGAGGTTCTCCGTGTGAGCTTTTGAAAGTGATGGGGCTTAAGGGTTGCGGATCTCGCTGCCGGCGCGCAGGTAGAACCACCAATTCAGGATCAGGCACAGGGCGTAGAACACGGCAAAGCCGTACATCGCGACCTGCGGCGTGCCGGCCTTGATCTGGTCGCCGATCACCACCGGTGCCACAAAGGCACCGTAGGCGGCCACGGCGGAGGTCCAGCCCAGAACCGGGCCAGCCTGCTGGCGGTCAAAGATCACGGCAATCGTGCGGAAGGTGGAGCCGTTGCCGATGCCGCTGGCGGTGAACAGCACCACAAACAGCACCATGAACAGGAAGAAATACTGCTCGGGCGTGGCCGACTGGTAGGCCTGCCACATCACATAGCCCACCGCCGTGGAAGCCAGCACCATCACGGCAGAGATCACCTGCGTGACGATGGAGCCCCCCAGCTTGTCCGAGATCCAGCCGCCAATGGGCCTCACCGCAGCGCCCACAAAGGGACCGATCCAGGCATAGGTCAGGGCCGAGGGGGCATTGGGGTTCTTGAGCGTGTGCTGCATCGCACCGGCCGCGTCGGGCACATGGCTGATGCCAAAAATCACCGTGATCGACAGGGGCAACGCCATCGAAAAACCAATGAAAGAGCCGAAGGTCACGATGTAGAGCACCGTCATCGACCAGGTGTGCTTGTTGCGAAAAATGGCAAACTGCGCGGCGATGTTGTCCTTCATCGTGCCAAACGCCGTGAGCTTCATCACCATCAGGGTGCTGACGATGATCAAGGGCATGGCCAGCCACATGTTGAGCAGCCCCAGGCCCGTGGGCTTGGGCAGGTACAGGTACAGTCCCACGCCCGCCGGAATGAAGGACAGGGTGTAGAGCCAGGTGATCTTGATGAAGGCCAGGAGCGTGCCCCCCGTATCGGGCGACACGGTGCGCAGGTTGTTCATGCCGAAAAAGCAGACCACCGACAGCGGCACCAGCGACAGCAGCCAGGCAAAGCCCGCGTTCTGGATCCAGGTGGAAGTGCCCGCAGGAATCTTGCCAAAGATCCAGCCGCTGTCTTTGACCAGCGTCATCGGCTCACCGCCGAAGCCGCCAAACAGGCTCATGGTCATCACCAGCGGGATCACGATCTGCATGGTGGTCACGCCGAAATTGCCCAGACCGGCGTTCAGACCCAGTGCCGTGCCCTGCAGGCGCTTGGGGAAAAAGGTGCCGATGTTGGACATGGACGAGGCAAAGTTGCCGCCCCCCACGCCCGACCACAGCGCCATGACCTGGAACACCCACAGCGGCCACTCGGGGTGCCGCAGCGCGATGCCCGTGCCCAGTGCGGGCGCCAGCAGCATGGAGGTGGTCAGGAAGATGGTGTTGCGACCACCGGCCAGGCGCACCAGAAAGGAAGCGGGGATGCGCATCGTCGCCCCGGCCAGACCGGCAATCGCCGTCAGCGAGAACAGCTGGTCCTTGCTGAACGGAAAGCCCAGGTTCAGCATCTGCACGGTGATGATGCCCCACATGCCCCAGATGGCGAAGCCGCACAGCAGGGCTGGCACCGAAATCCAGAGGTTGCGGTAGGCGATGCGCTTGCCTGTGCTTTCCCAGAAGCGCTCGTCCTCAGGTTGCCAGTCGGCGATGTCGGCGCGCGAAATATTGGAGGTGTTCATGGTGTTTCTTTCCGTTCAACCCTGGAGGGAGAAATCTTTGGCCTCGGGACCCATGACCGGCGTGGCGCGCACTTCGGTCCAGTACATCCAGATCAGCGACACCCAGACCACGCCGTACATCAACATGAAAGCGCTGGAGCGAATGCCAGTGAAGTCAAGCAAGGCGCCGAACAGGATGGGCAAAACGAAACCGCCCAGGCCACCGGCCAGACCGACGATGCCACTGATGGTTCCGATGTTTTTCGGGTAGTCGTCGGCGATGTACTTGAAGACGCTGGCTTTGCCAAAAGCCATGGCAATGCCCAGGATGAACATCAGGCCAGTGAAGGCGTACACATTGAGACCGATGTGGAAGGTTTGCGCCCCCTTGACGGTGTTGATGGTGAAGTCGGTCTGCGGGTAGGACAAGATGAAGAGGCAGATCCAGCACACCCACATCACCCACCAGGTGACCTTGTGGGCGCCGTGCTTGTCACTCAGCCAGCCACCCACGGCACGCAACACACCACCGGGCAGCGAGAAGCAGGCGGCCAGCAGCGCAGCCACGCGGATGTCCAGGCCGTATTCACCGATGTAGTACTGCACCATCCACAAGGCGAGGGCTACATAGCCGCCGAACACGATGCTGTAGTACTGACAGTATTTGAGCACCTTGGGGTCTTTGAGGGCCTTGAGCTGGTCGGTGAACCTCACGTTGCTGGCCACGAGGTGCGAGGGGTCGCTGTGGCTGAAAAGCCAGAACAGGACCACGGTGCCGGCCATGATGGCGGCATACACCTGCGGCACCGCTGCCCAACCAAAGGCCACCAGGATCACCGGCGCCACAAACTTGTTCACGGCCGACCCCGAATTGCCCGCACCGTAGATGCCCATGGCCATGCCCTGCTGCTGTTTGGGGAACCAGCGCGCCACATACGGCGTGCCCACACTGAACGAGCCACCGGCCAGTCCGACAAACAGGCCAATCGTCAGAAAGTGCCAGAACTCGCTGGCATAAGCCATCAGCCAGATGGCGGGCACCGTGGCCGCCATCAGCAGCGCCATGACAATGCGCCCGCCGTAGCGGTCGGTCCAGATACCCAGGGGCACACGGATCAGCGAGCCGGTCAGCACCGGCGTGGCCGTCAGCAGGCCGAACTGGGTGGCGTTGAGGTCCAGCATTTTCTTGATCGGGATGCCGATCACGCCGAACATCATCCAGACCATGAAACAGACGGTGAAGGACCAGGTGCTGACGATCAGCACCGACCACGCCTGGCGTTTGTGTTGAAGTTCTGTTGTCACTTTGCATTGCTCCATTGACCAATGCCTGTGATGGTGCGGGCTTGTGACTTTCCCGAACATCCTTCTGGCAGAGGGGTACAGCAAGGCAAAAGAACGATGCCCGCCAGGGCATGACCTGCGGCATCGTCCGGAAGAACTATGCCCCGCCACAGCAGCGGGCCGTCCCTTACCATCAGCCCATGAGCAGCCCGATGACATTCCCCGGTTTTTCCAGCCCGGCCGCTGGCCCCGAAGCGCCGCTGGACATGCTCTGCGCCTGCCACACCCGGGTGGAAAAGCAGTGCCAGACCCTGCTGCGCCTGCAGCCCCACCTGCTGGCACACGGCAGCGACAGCTCTGCGCGCGAGGCAGCCAGCGCCGTGCTGCGCTACTTCGACATCGCCGCCAAACACCACCACGAAGACGAAGAGAAAGACCTCTTCCCTGCCCTGCTCGAAGCCATGGCTGGCAGCGACGCGGTGTGCATCCGCGAGCTGACGCAGGTGCTGCAAGCCGAGCACCGACAGCTGGAGACGCGCTGGGCGACCTTGCGCGAAAAGCTGACAGCCATTGCCGAGGGCGACCCGGTGTTGCTGACGCCCGATGATGTGACGGACTTTGCGCAGGCTTACCGCAGCCACATCCTCAAGGAAGACACCGAGCTCTTGCCCATGGCGGCGCGGCTGCTGGGCAACGATGACTTGAAACGCATCGGCCAGGCCATGCGTGCCCGGCGCGGCTTCTGATTGCGCCTTTGACTCAGATCACGCCGCGTTCTGTGGCGTAGACGGCGGCATGCACCCGGTTGATCAGGCCCAGTTTGCGCAGGATGTGCTGCACATGGATCTTTACCGTCGTTTCGGCAATGTCGAGCGCCCGGGCAATGTGCTTGTTGCTGTCGCCCTTGGCGATCAGCGCCAGGATTTCACGTTCGCGTGGCGAGAGCTGGTGAATCGGGTCATCGGCGCTCACCACAGCAGCAGCTGTGCGCGGTGCCTGCACCTCGTCGCCGGACCTGTTCTGCGCCGATCCAGCCTCAGGTGCACTGCGAAGCAGCCCCACCAGTTTTCCCATCATCTCCGGACTCACCACCGAGTCGCCATCCCAGACCTTGCAGATCGAATCACAAAGGTCTTCGGTGTGGATGGTCTTGAGCAGGTAACCATCGGCCCCTGAGCGCAGGCCCGCGGCCATGTCATCCACGTTTTCGCTCACCGTGAGCATCAGAATCCTCACCCCAGGCAAGGCCTGTTTCAGGTCGGCAATCGCGTCCACGCCTTGTACCCCTGGCAGGTGGTTGTCCAGCAGGATCAGGTCAGGGCGCAGACGTTGGGCCATATTGAGGGCCTGATTGGCATCCCCCGCTTCACCCACCACCTGCAAGCGTGGGTCTTGCCCCAGCAGGGCCACCAGTCCACGGCAAAAGAGGTTGTGATCGTCCACCACCAACAGGCGGATCGGTTGCTGTGCAGTGCTCATGGCTTCAACTCAATGCAGACTTCGGTGCCCTGATCGGGCAAGGAATGGACTTCAACACGGGCGCCAATGCGTTCAGCACGCTCGCGCATGATCTGCAGGCCCACATGGGTATCGTCCTGCGGGTGTGTGGCCGGATCAAAACCCCGGCCATCGTCACGGACACGGAAAACCCAGTTCGGGTCACGGAACACATCGACCTGAACCGCGCTGGCGTGCGCATGCTTTCGCACATTGCTCAGGGCCTCCTGCACCACATGCAAGACCTGGAGCTGCACGTCCGACGGCAGGGCCACGCCGTGACCATGCATTTGCAGACGCGCGCTCAAGCCGCTTTGGTGTTCGAATTTTCGCAAGGTGGTTCGCAGGGCTTGTTCGATGTCGTCGTTGTCGATGCGGGTCCTGAAATGCAGCAGCAGTTCGCGCACATCGTTGGTGCTCTCGCGCACACCGACGTCAATTTCATCCAGGGTCTGAGCCACTTGGGCGTTGTCGTTTTTTTCAAGGGCACTGCGCAGCAGACTGATCTGTATCTTGAGGAAGGCCAGCGACTGCGCGATCGAGTCGTGCAGCTCGCGGGCCAGCATGGTGCGCTCCTGGCTGACTGCCGCTTCGCGCACCAGCGCCTGTGCGTGAAGGCTCTCGATCGCGTTGGCCAGGTGCCCGCTCAGGGCGTCGTAAAGATCACGGTCCTCTGTCGTCAACGTGGTTTCGTTCCGATAAAAGAGGTCCACCTCACCCAGCACACGTTGCTGCAGGCGTATCGGCACACTCACCAGCGAGTCGTAACCCACGCGCGCGCAATTGCCCAGCCGATGGTCGTCAGCCGAAATGATGGGGATCACACGGGTGCGTGCAGAAGCCTGGGGTTGACCGCAGGCACACAGTCCAGCCTCCAGGCAACGCTCCTCCTTGACCAGCTCTTCGGGCAGGCAATCGCTGGCCAGCATGAGGTAGCGCTGACTGGCCTCGTCGGACCAGCGCACCGCGACGGCATCCGCGCCGCTGATGCGCCGGATTTTTTGTGCAAAGCCTTGCGCCAGCTCGTCCAGGCTGTGACCACCGACCAGAAAATTGCTCACTTCGTACAAGGCCGCAAGGCGGTCGCGCTTCGCTTCCAGGTCGCGCGTCTTCTCGGCAACCTTGCGCTCCAGCCCTTCATACAGGCCCTGCAAAGTCGACGCCATGTGGTTGAAGCCTGTGGCCAGCTCGCCAAACTCGTCGGCCGATTCCACCATGACGCGGGCGGAAAAATCTCCTGCCTCGACCTGCTGCAATCCCACACGCATGCGCTGCAGCGGCTGGATCACGAACAGGTAACCCACATAAAGCATGAGGACCGACGCCACCACCGCCAGCGCCATCATGATGAGCTGAAACAGATTGAGCACAGCGGTCAGGCGCGCCATGGTGCCTTCTATGGCACGCACCAGACCATCCACGCGAGACACAAAGGTGTCCACACGCAGCATCAACTCGGTTTTATCTGCCTGAGCGCCAGGCTGCCAGGCCGGCCGCAAATCCTGCCATGCGGCCTCCAGTTCCACAAAGCGCGCACGGGTGGATTCTTCCCAGGGCACAAACAGAGGGCGCGTTGGGTCACCCAGACGCAGCACCTGCATCGTGCCGTCAAATTCGCTCACCATGCGCGACACATCGGCGATGTTTCGCCCGTTCTCGCGCGCACTGACCAGACGCCATGCCTGCATGCGCAAGCGACCTGCTTCGTTGACGGCAGCAGCGCCACCATCGAGCTGACGGGTGATCCACATCGTCAGGCCGATCGACAGCAAGGCAAGGACAAGCATGGCCAGGCCAAGGCCGAAGAATTTGGTGGACAGGCGCTGGTGGGTTCGCATACAGGCGATTATGGTCACGACAAGGCCCCTGCCCCGCATCCGGCCACCGCGCAGGCATAGTTCTGATGGAGGATGGTCTTCACACCTGAGCAGGATGGTCAAAACCGCTTTTGCGCACCATAGTGCTCAGCATGCACACCGCTGTTTCCGATCCGGCCCTGTGGGCCAGCACCTTGATCCAGAGCCGCCGCACCACGCTGCCCAAACGCCTGCGTGGGCCAGGGCCGGATGCGGCACAAAAGGCGCGCATCCTGGAAGCCGCAGCCGCGGCCCCGGACCACGACCAGCACCTGCCCTGGCGCTTCATCGAAGTGTCCGAGTCGCAGCGCACGCGGCTGGGGCAGGCATTTGAAGCAGCGCTCATCGAGCGTGACCCCCAGGCCGATGAAGAAGCCCGTGCGCTGGCCCGGGACAAGGCCATGCGTTCACCCTGGCTGCTGCTGGCCGTGGCGCGCACGGACGTTGAGCCCACAGACATTCCGGTGCTCGAGCGCGTGCTGTCGGCAGGCGCCGCTGTTCAAAACATTCTGCTCATGGCCACGGCATTGAACCTGGGCAGCGCACTGACCAGTGGCAAGGCGCTGCAATCGCAGGCTTTGCGCGCACTGTTCGCCCTGAGCGATGAAGAACAGGCCCTGTGCTTCATCAACATCGGTCACATTGGCGAGCCCCGCAAACCGCGCGATCGGCCCGAAGTGGCACGGTACTTTTCAGTTCTGGCCTGAGCTGGGCTTCAAGCCAGCAGTTGCAACAAGCTTGCGTTGAACGCATCCGCCGCTTCGTATTGCACCCAATGCCCCGCCCCGGCCACGGTGTGCCATTGCCCCCATTGGGGGGCCCAGCGCGGCAAGGCGCCTTGCACCTCTGACAAGCGTTCTCGGTACAGGGCGTCCCGCTCGCCATAAATCGCGCTCACGCGGGCGCGCACCCTGGGCAGGGCTTCGGCCACGATGGGGGTGCTGGAGAGGCGTCGGCGCGGCATGCGGTCACGCGTCACGTTGGCCGCATGCAGGCTCAGAGCCAATTCATCCAGACTTTCCGGGTGTTCGAACATCAGTGCCATCAGGTTGTGGCGGTGCACCGCGTTTTGCTGTTCAGGCGTGGGCAAGTGGCGCCAACCTTTGAGCGCGGTCCGTTGCGGTGTGGACAGGCCCAGCCCCGGCGCACCCACCAGCACCAGCTGCTGCGCGTCATCGGGAAACTCGGCCAGCCACAGGGCAGCGGTCATGCCACCAAATGAAAAGCCCACGATCTGCACCGGTCCCTGCGGCGCCAGTTGCTGCAGACCCGCATGCAAGTGCCTGGGCAAATCGGGCACGTCGCTGCAGCCAGGCGGCAGGTCCGAATCGCCAAAGCCAGGCAAGTCGGGCGCCAGCACACGAAAGCCTGCCCCCGTCAGCGGCGCAATGTTGCACACCCAGTGCGTCCAGCTGCCACTGCCGCCGTGCAGCAAAACCACAGTCGGGCGATCAGGCTGACCCCAGAGATGCCAGACGGTATGAACGCCGTCAAGCCCGGTCACAGCGCGCTGGGCACCCGCCAGCGCTGCAGCCAGCGGCGCGGGTAAGAAATCAGGCAAGGTGGCAGGCTCAATGGTCATGGCTGTGCAACAAAGGGATGGTGGTGGCGCCAGACTTTCCAGGTGGCGGCCACGGCCAGCACGCTGGTGAAAGCAGTGGCCCAGAAGACCGAGGCCAGGCCCCAGCGTTCGCTGATGATGCCGCCTGCCAGTCCCCCCAGCACGCCAGGAAAACCGTAGGCAATGACGGCGTAAAGCGCCTGCCCACGCCCACGCAGCCGTGCCGGGAAATGGTGCGACACCATGGCCACGCAAGTGGTGTGGTGGGCGGCAAAAGTAAAGGCATGCAGCACCTGCGCCAGCAGCAACACCTGCAGCACATCGGCCCAGGCGGCAGTCAGCACCATGCGCAGCGCCATGGCCGCAGAGCACAGCAGCATCCACAAGGTGATGGGCAGGTGGTGCAGCCAGCGGGACTGCCAGAAGAACCAGGCGATCTCGACCACCACCGACACCGCCCACATCACGCCGATCAAGGTCTTGCTGTAGCCCAGCGAATCCAGATAAAGCGAGAAAAACAGGTAAATGCCCATGTGCGAGAGCACATGGAAAAACGCACTGGCAAAAAACCAGCGCACCGCGGGCTGGCGCAGCACCGGCCAGACCGCCGGGCGTTCTTGTTCGGCGTGCACGGCTTCGCGGTGGTCGGGCAGCCACAGCACGCTCAGCAGCACCGCCAGCAGGCCCAGCACTGTCATGGTTGGAAAACCGCCCATGCCAAAAGTCTGGAACCAGGCACCGGCCACAAACACGGTGACCAGAAAACCGATCGAGCCCCACAGGCGCACGCGGCCGTAGCGCTTGGCATCAAAGCTGCCGCCCTGGCTGACCAGATGGGCCATGGCCGCTTCGCTCATGGGCATCATGGCGCTGGTGTGGGTGAACATGACCAGCAACACCACGCCCAGCCAGACAGGCGTGAGCGGCAGCCAGAGCAGGCAGGCCGAGGCCAGCGCCACGGCCGCCCCCAGGCGCATCAGGCGCACGCGCTCGCCGGTGTGGTCCGAAATCCAGCCCCAGATGTAGGGCGCAAACAGGCGCGTGGCCGACTGCACCGAGGTCAACACACTGATGGCCACCAGGCCCAGTCCCATGTCCTTGAGCCACAGCGGCAGGTAGGGGTTGAAAAACCCGATGTGCGCGAAATAGCTTGCGGACAGCGCCGCAAAAGGCAACAAGGCCTTGCGGGTCTGCGGCATCAGGGCTTGGCGGCTGCGATCGGGGGCAAGTCGTGCTGCACATCACCGCACTGGGCGCGCTGCAGCAAGGCGTGGTCCATCAGGACCAGGGCCAGCATGGCCTCGGCGATCGGTGTGGCGCGGATGCCCACGCAGGGGTCGTGGCGGCCCTTGGTGATGACTTCGGTGGTGTGGCCTTCGGAGTCGATCGTCTCGCGCGGGATCAGGATCGAACTGGTCGGCTTGACGGCGATCGACACCTCGATGTCCTGCCCCGAGCTGATGCCACCCAGAATGCCGCCCGCGTTGTTGCCCACAAAGCCTTCGGGCGTGAGCGAATCGCCGGCCGTGCTGCCTTTTTGCGTGACACAGCCAAAACCGGCGCCAATCTCCACGCCCTTGACGGCGTTGATGCCCATCATGGCGTAGGCGATATCGGCGTCGAGCTTGTCGAACAGCGGCTGGCCCAGACCCACCGGCACGCCCCGCGCCACCACGCGCAGCCGCGCTCCGCACGAATCGCCCGACTTGCGCAGCGCGTTCATATAGTCCTCCAGCGCCGACACATCGGCCACCGGGGCAAAAAACGGGTTGTGGGGCACATGGTCCCAACTCTCGAAGCCGATCGGCACCTCGCCGATCTGCGTCATGCAACCGACAAAGGTGGTGCCGTATTTCTCCTGGAGCCATTTTTTGGCCACCGCGCCAGCTGCCACCGTGGGCGCGGTCAGGCGGGCCGAAGAGCGGCCACCACCACGAGGGTCGCGGATACCGTATTTGCGCCAGTAGCTGTAGTCGGCGTGGCCGGGGCGGAAGGTCTGCAGGATGTCGCCGTAGTCCTTGCTGCGCTGGTCGGTGTTCTGGATCAGCAGGCAAATCGGGGTGCCCGTGGTCTTGCCCTGGTAAACGCCCGAGAGGATCTGCACCTGATCGGGTTCGTTGCGCTGGGTGACGAACTTGCTGGTGCCCGGACGGCGGCGGTCCAGGTCGGGCTGAATGTCGGCTTCCGACAGGGCCATGCCCGGGGGGCAGCCGTCGATCACGCAGCCAATGGCCGGGCCGTGGGATTCACCAAAGTTGGTGACTGCGAAAAGTTGTCCGAAAGTGTTGCCGCTCATGGACCGGGATTATCCCAGAGCATGGCCCGCCAGGGCCGCACATCCACACCGCTGCGCACCATACCTTCTTCGCCCCCCCACACCAGGCGGGCCGGCGCAGCCACTTCACCGGCATAACGCCCCCACTTGGCCAAGCCATCCAGAAAGGACGCATTGAAAGTTTGGCCAGACTTGATTTCAATGGGTTGCAACTGCACGCCCTCTTCGAGCACCAGATCGACTTCCTCGCCCGTGTTGTTGCGCCAAAAAAACTGGTTGGAAGGCAAGCCACGGTTGAACCTGTACTTGAGGTGCTCGCTGATGACCATGTTCTCGAACAGGGCACCACGCGCCGGATGTATGGCCAGATGCCCAGCATCTGCGATGCCCAGCAAGTAAGCCGCCAGCCCTGTGTCATGAAAATACAGCTTGGGGGTCTTGACCAATCGCTTGCCAAAATTCTGATGGTGCGGCTGCAGCAGAAAAACGATGTAGCCCGCCTCCAGTACCGACAACCAGGCACCAATGGTTTTGTGCGACACACCACAGTCGTTGGCCAGACTGCTCATGTTGAGCAGTTGACCACAACGCGCAGCGCACATTTTCAGGAAACGCTGGAACAGGCTGAGGTTTTGCACCTCGATGATCTGGCGCACATCGCGCTCCACATAAGTGGTGACGTAATTGGCCAGCCATTGCGTTGGCAGCAAGGCTCGGTCATACAGCGGTGGATACAGCCCACGCCACAAAACCTCGTCCAGACTTGGCAAGGCCACTTGCGCGGCCTGCAATTCCTGTACCGAAAACGGCAGCAACTGCACCAAACCCACCCTCCCCGCCAGACTTTGGGTGATACCCGAGAGCAAGCCAAACTGTTGCGATCCAGTCAGCACAAACTCCCCCATGCGCGGTTGCGCATCGACTCGGGTTTGCAGGTATGAAAACAGCGCTGGACACCGCTGCGCCTCATCGATGATGGCGCCTTGTCCAAACCGGGCCAAAAATCCTCGCGGATCCTCTTGTGCAAAAGCCCGGGCATCCAGGTCTTCCAGCGACACATAAGGCTTGTCTGGAAAGGTGCTGCGCGCCAAGGTGGTCTTGCCCGACTGCCTTGGCCCTGTGATGGCCAGAACGGGGAACCCCTGGGCCAGGGTTTGCAAGGTGGATTGCGCAGCGCGAAGGATCATTTTTACAATTTTGTAATTGAATATCCAAATTGTAAAATGAAATGGGTGTTCACAAAATCAGCCCTCTTCCTTCTCCGGCCAGTCGCGGATGTAGGCCTTGAGCATCTTGTTTTCGAAATTCTGGGCGTCCACCACGGCTTTGGCCACGTCGTAAAAGCTGATCACGCCCATGAGCATGGTGCCGTCCAGCACGGGCAGGTAGCGGGCGTGGTGGCCCAGCATCATGCGGCGCACTTCGTCGATTTCGGTGGTGGGAGCGCAGCTCGGGGGCTGTTTGTCCATGGCGTCGCCCACGGTGGAGGCGCCCACCTGACCCCCATTGCCCACGATCTTCTTGATCACTTCCCGGAAAGACAGCATGCCCACCACCTGGCCCTTGTCCATGACGACCAGCGAACCCAGGTCTTTTTCAGCCATGAAGCTGACGGCATCCATCAGGGATTGCTCGGGCTGGGCTGTGTAGAGGGTGTTGCCCTTGACGCGAAGGATGTCGCTGACTTGCATGAGGGGTGTCTCCGATAGGCGAGGTGTGACAGGTCCGGGCTTCAATATAGCCCACAATGGCTGCCATCTTCCTTTCAGCACCTCATTTCGGAGACACCCTGCCATGCCCGGCTATTCCGACCCCGGCTTTGACACCCTGGCGCTGCACGCCGGGGCCGCGCCCGACCCCACTACCGGCGCCCGCGCTGTACCCATCCACCTGTCCACATCCTTCGTTTTCGAGTCGAGCGACCAGGCCGCTGCCCTGTTCAACCTGGAGCGCGCAGGCCATGTGTACAGCCGCATCAGCAACCCGACGACCGCCGTGCTGGAGCAGCGCATTTCGGCCCTCGAAGGCGGCATTGGGGCGATTGCCACCGCCAGCGGCCAGGCCGCATTGCACCTGGCCGTGAGCACGCTGATGGGCGCGGGCAGCCACATCGTGGCGTCCACAGCGCTGTACGGCGGCTCGCAAAACCTGCTGCACTACACGATGCGGCGCTTTGGCATTGAGACGACTTTTGTGAAGCCCGGCGACATCGACGGCTGGAAAGCCGCCGTTCGACCCAACACCAAGCTGTTTTTTGGCGAAACCGTGGGCAACCCCGGCCTGGACGTGCTGGACATCCCCACCGTCAGCCAGATCGCCCACGAGGCCGGCGTGCCGCTGCTGGTGGACTCGACGTTGACCTCGCCCTGGCTGATCAAGCCCTTCGACCACGGGGCCGACCTGGTCTACCACTCGGCCACCAAGTTCCTGTCAGGACACGGCACCGTGATTGGCGGCGTGCTGGTGGACGGTGGCAGTTTCGACTGGGAGCGCTCGGGCAAGTTCACCGAGCTGACACAGGCGTATGAAGGCTTCCACAACATGGTCTTCAGTGAAGAAAGCACCGTGGGCGCCTTTTTGTTGCGCGCCCGCCGCGAAGGCCTGCGCGACTTTGGTGCCTGCCTCTCCCCGCACAGCGCCTGGCTGATCCTGCAGGGCATGGAAACCCTGTCGCTGCGCATGGAACGCCACATGGCCAACACCGCCAAGGTGGTCGAATTTCTGGCCAGCCACCCGCTGGTGTCCCGTGTGGGCCACCCGCTGCTGGAAAGCCACCCCAGCCATGCGCTGGCGCAAAAGCTGCTGCCGCGCGGCGCCGGTTCGGTCTTCAGCTTCGACATCGCGGGCCACCGCGCCCAGGGCAAGGCCTTCATCGAGGCGCTCAAGGTTTTCAGCCACCTGGCCAATGTGGGCGACGCCAAGAGCCTGGTGATCCACCCGGCCAGCACCACGCATTTCCGCATGAGCGACGAGGCGCTGGCGCAAGCCGGCATCGGACCCGGCACCATCCGCCTGTCGGTTGGCCTGGAAGACCCGGCCGACCTGATCGATGACCTGAAAAAGGCCCTCAAAGCCGCGGAGAAGGCAGCATGAAGATCGGTGACATCTATGCCTACACCGGCGGCAAGGACTTCGACCCGGCCAAGCCCACCGTGGTCTTCATCCACGGCGTGCTCAACGACCACAGCGTCTGGATTTTGCAAAGCCGCTACCTGGCCCACCACGGCTGGAACGTGCTGGCCATCGACCTGCCAGGCCACTGCAAAAGCGGTGGCAAGCCGCCAGCGAGTGTGCAAGAGGCCAGCGAAGCCATCATCGCCTTGCTGGACGCAGCCAGGGTGCAGCAGGCCGCGCTGGTCGGCCACAGCTTTGGCTCATTGATCGCCCTGGAAACCGCAGCCCGCGCCCCCGACCGCGTGAGCCAACTGGTGCTGGTGGGCACGGCCTTCCCGATGCATGTCTCGCCCGCGCTGCTCGAATCGAGCGTGTCAGCGCCCATGAAGGCCATCGACATGGTCAACACCTTCTCGCATTCCACGCTGGCGCCACCGCCTTCGGCCCTGGGCCCGGGCACCTGGCTGTACGGCGGCAGCCGCGCCCTCATGCGCCGCGTGCTGGCCAGCAACACCCAAGACAATGTGTTTTTCACAGGGTTCAAGGCCTGCGACAGCTACGAAGGCGGCGAAGCCGCCATGGAAAAAGTGCAGTGCCCAACCCTGTTCGTGCTGGGCAGCCAGGACCAGATGACGCCCCCCAAAGCCGCGCAAAGCCTGGTGAGCAAGGCCAAAAACGCCAAAGTGGTCAAGCTGCCCGCAGGCCATTCATTGATGACCGAAGCGCCCGATGGTGTGCTGCAAGCGCTGAAGGGCTTCCTGAAAGCATGAACACCATCACCCCGCCCATGACGCCCGATCGCACCGCCACGATCGCGGCCAGCCTGGACCTGCGCCAGTTGCCCGCTGACTTTCTGGCCAACCCCTACCCGGTCTATGCCCGCCTGCGCGAGACCGAACCGGTCAAGCGCATGCCCGATGGCTCGGTCTTTCTCACCCGCCATGCCGATCTGGTGGCGGTCTACCGCGACGCCAAACTCTTCAGTTCCGACAAGCAGGTTGAATTTGGCCCCAAGTACAACCACCCGCCCTTCAACCAGCCACCCTACAGCACGACCGGTGGTGTGGCGCCCTTGTTCGAGCACCACACCCACAGCCTGGTGTTCAACGATCCGCCGCTGCACACCCGTGTGCGCCGCATCATCATGGGCGCCCTCACCCGGCGCGCCATCGAGGCCATGGAGCCGGGCCTGATCGCCTTGGTGGACAGCCTGCTGGACGCGATCGAGGCCAAGGGCGGCGGCGACCTGATCGAGGACTTTGCTTCGGCCATCCCGGTGGAGATCATTGGCAACCTGCTGGGCGTGCCCCATGCCGACCGCGAACCGCTGCGCGGCTGGTCACTGGCGATTCTGGGGGCACTTGAACCCCGCCTCACGCCCGAGCAGGAAGCGCTGGGCAACCAAAGCGTGATCGACTTTCTGGCCTATCTGCGCGGCCTGGTGGCCGAGCGGCGCCAAAACCCTGGCAACCCCGAACAGGATGTGCTCACCCGCCTCATCCAGGGCGAAGAGAACGGCGAAACCCTGAGCGAAGTCGAACTGCTGCAAAACTGCGTTTTCCTGCTCAACGCCGGGCACGAAACCACCACCAACCTGATCGGCAACGCGCTCATTTGCCTGCAAGAATGGCCCGAGCAACGCGCCGGTTTGATGGCCGACCTGGCCGCTGCAAGCGATGAAGACGCTCGTCAGGACGTGCTGGGCCTGGCGGTGGACGAATTTTTGCGCTTCGAGTCATCCAACCAGTTGGGCAATCGCCGCGCAACGGCCGCGTGCACAGTGGGCGGCGTTGACCTGCCTGAGGGCGCGTTGATCACGCTGTGCATTGGCGCGGCCAACCGCGACCCGGCGCAATACCCTGAACCCGAAGTGCTGAACCTGCGCCGCCAGGGCAACAAACACCTGGCCTTTGGTTTTGGCCCCCACCAGTGCGCGGGCCTGAGCCTGGCGCGTCTGGAAGGCCGCATCGCCATTGGCCGGTTCTTGCAACGCTTTCCCGACTACCGCCTGACGACCCCACCGCTGCGCGGCATGCGGGCGCGCTTTCGGGGTTTTCTGAACGCCCCGTTTGCCATCTGCTGAACCCCAAGGAGATCTGTATGGACAACACCCCAGCCACTGACCCCGTGCAGCACGACAGCTTTGCCGCGTTCTACCCCTTCTACCTGAGCGAGCACAGCCACCGCACCTGCCGCCGCCTGCACTTTGTGGGCAGCAGCCTGTCCCTGGTCTGCCTGGCCATGTTGGCCGTCACGGGCAAGCCCCAATACTTTTTGTACGGCCTGCTGTGTGGTTACGGCTGCGCCTGGGTCGGGCACTTTGGCTTCGAAAAGAACAAGCCCGCCAGCTTCAAGCGCCCGCTCTACAGCTTCATGGGCGACTGGGTCATGTACAAGGACATCTGGACGGGCAAGATCCCGTTTTGAATCAAGTTCTGGCCAGCGCGTCGGCCAGGCGCATCTGGTCCAGACCCGCGCCTTTCCAGAAGGCCTGGTTGGCCGCAGCAGGTTTGAGCAACAGCCGCTGCACCAGCGGCGCCAAGGCGGTGCTGGCAGGCTCCACCAACAACACCTGACGCGGTTCGGGGCCATCGTCGTGCAAGGCGCCAACCCAATCCAGCGCCGTCAAGTGCCGCAAAGGTGCGTCCAGCTCGCTGGGCTGAACCCGCATGCGCTGGGCCAGCGCGACCTGGCTGAGGCCACGCCCGGCCTGTTGCCGCGCCGTCTGCAAAAAAGCCAGCACCTCCAGCGCCAACTGAAAATGCCAGCCCGCCCCGCTGGGCCGGCGCAAATGGTGCCGGCCCAGCTCGGGCAGGCTGGACGCCACCACCGCGCCCAGCAGCACCATCGTCCAGGCCACGTAAATCCAGACCAGCAAGATGGGCACGGCGGCAAAAGCGCCATAAATGGCCGAATAGGTGGGCATCTCGGTGAGGTAACCGGTCAGCACCTTTTTGCCCAATTCGATGCCGGTCACAGCCATCAGGCCCGCTGTGATGGCGTGGCGCCAGCGCACCCGCGCATTGGGCACGTAAAAGTACAGGCCGCTCACGCACAGCACCAGCAGCACAAACTCAAAGCTGTCGAGCAGCCAATGCAGGCTGCTGGGCAAGACATTGACCACATCGCGCGAGGCGGTGACCACATACGAGGTGATGGCCACGCTGGCGCCCAGCAACAGCGGCCCCAGGGTGATGGCCGACCAGTACAGGATCAGGCGCTGCTGCAAGGGGCGTGGGTGTTCCACCCGCCAGATCTGGCCCAGCGTGCGCTCGATCGTCACCATCAGGGCAATGGCCGAAAACAGCACCGCCACCAAACCCACCGAACCCAGGCGGCTGGCCTTGCGCGAGAACTGCGTGAGGTAACCCAGCACCTGGCGGGCAATGCTTTCGGGCACCAGGCTGTCCACCAGCCAGCGCTGGATCGTGTCCTGAAACTTGCCAAACACCGGAAACGCCGAAAACACCGCCAGACCGACAGTGAACAGCGGCACCAAAGCCAGCACGGTGGTGAAGGTGAGTGAGCTGGCGCTCACGCCCAGACGCGCTTCACGAAAGCGGCGTTGGAGCACACCAGCCATTTGGCGCCAGGGGAACTCGGCCAGCTCCTGCCACCAGGCTTTGAGCTGGGCTTTCCAATCGGGGGATGTCATAGGGCCGTTATCATGCCACCGCCATGACGCATTCCCCTGACATCCAGCCCCCCCATTCAAGCGAAGTGCCTTCGGGCGTCCGCTTTTCCCGCACTTTGGCCACGGCCTGCCTGCTCGCCCTGATCGCCCTGGGCCTGGCCTGGGAGCTGTGGCTGGCGCCGCTGCGTCCGGGCGGCTCCTGGCTGGCACTGAAAGTTTTGCCGCTGACCTTGGCCCTGCCCGGCGTGCTCAAGCTGCGCATGTACACCTACCGCTGGCTGAGCCTGGCGGTGTGGCTGTATTTCACCGAAGCCTGCGTGCGCGGCTGGTCAGACCGATGGCCGGGCAATGCCCTGGCCATCACCCAGGGCTTGCTGTGCCTGGCGCTGTTTGTGGCCTGTGGCCTGCATGTGCGACTGCGTTTCAAGGCCGCCAAGGCCGCCGCCCTCAAGGAATCCACATGACTGAGCCGATCGCCCCACTGATTGCACAATTGCGCGGCATTTGCGGCGCAGCCAACGTGCTCACGCACGACGACCCCGGCACCGACCTGAGCGCCTGGGAGCGCGACTGGCGCAAGCGCAGCCATGGGCGCGCCCTGGCCGTGGTGCGCCCGGCCAGCACGGCCGAGGTGGCCTCGGTGGTCAAAGCCTGCGCGGCGGCGGGTGCCAGCATCGTGCCGCAAGGGGGCAACACCGGCCTGGTGGTCGGCTCGGTGCCGGATGACTCGGGCACCCAGGTGGTGCTGAGCCTGACGCGCATGAACGCGGTGCGTGCCCTGGACCGCGACAACCTGACCATGACGGTGGAAGCCGGTTGCGTGCTGCAAAACCTGCAGGACGAAGCCGAGCGAGCCGGTTTTCTGTTCCCCCTGAGCCTGGCCGCCGAGGGCAGTTGCACGATCGGCGGCAACCTGGGCACCAACGCGGGCGGCACCCAGGTGCTGCGCTTTGGCAACACCCGTGATCTGTGCCTGGGCCTGGAGGTGGTGAACGCCCAAGGCGAGGTCTGGAACGGATTGACGGGTCTGCGCAAAGACAACACCGGCTACGACCTGCGCCACCTGATGATCGGCAGCGAAGGCACGCTGGGCATCATCACGGCCGCCACCATGAAGCTTTACCCCTTGCCCGCCGCCCAGCTCACCGCCTGGGCCGCCGTGCCCAGCATGGACGCCGCCGTGCAACTGCTGGGCCTGGCCCACCAGAAACTCGGCCCCGGCCTGACGGGTTTTGAGGTCATGGGTCAGTTCGCGCTGAGCCTGGTGGACAAGCATTACCCCCAGCAGCGCGTGCCGCTCTTCAAAGACAGCGCCTGGTGCGTGCTTTTAGAGAACTCGGACTCCGAAAGCGAAGAACACGCCCGCAGCCAGTTCGAGGCCCTGCTCGAAACCGCGCTCGAAGCGGGCTGCGTGAGCGATGCCGTGGTGGCCGAAAACATTGCCCAGGCCCGTGCGCTCTGGCACATCCGCGAAAGCATTCCGCTGGCCCAGGCCGAGGAAGGCCTGAACATCAAGCACGACATCAGCATCCCGGTTTCGCGCATTCCGGCCTTTGTGGCCGAAACCGACGCGCTGCTGCAGCGCGAGATTCCGGGCGTGCGCCTGGTGGACTTTGGCCACCTGGGCGACGGCAACCTGCACTACAACGTGCAGGCCCCCGAGGGTGGTGACAACAAGGCCTTTCTGCGCGACTGGGAAGACAAGGTGAACCACCTGGTATTTGACCAGGTGAACAAGTTCCAGGGCTCGATCAGCGCCGAGCACGGCGTGGGCGAACTCAAGGCGCACAAACTGCCCCACTACAAAGACCCCACCGCCCTGGCCATGATGCGTGCCATCAAACAGGCGCTGGACCCGCACAACTTGCTCAACCCGGGCAAGGTGCTTCCCCGCGCCTGACCGCAAGGACACCCGCGTGCAATCGGCCAGCGACGAGTGGTTTGACGAAGCGTATTACCAGCGCTTTTACTTTGACAAAAAGACCAGCGTGGTCGACCCACAGCACCTGGAGCGGCTGGGCACTTTTGTGTGCAGTTACCTGCAGTACCTGCGCATTCCGGTGCGGCGCGTGCTGGACGTGGGCTGCGGCATCGGGCTGTGGCGCGAGGTCGTGGCCCGGCATTTTCCCAATGCCAGCTACCACGGCGTGGAGTACAGCGACTACCTGTGCCAGCGTTATGGCTGGGAACGCGGCTCGGTGGTGGACTACCGCAGCGACAAGCCCTTTGACCTGGTGATTTGCCAGGGCGTGCTGCCCTACCTGAGCCCCACCGACCTGCAAGCCGCGCTGCGCAACCTGGCCCGCTTGAGCCGTGGCGCGCTGTACCTGGAGGCCGTGACCCGTGAAGACTACGACCGCGACACCATCGACGAAGGCCTGACCGACCCCCGCCTGCTGCGCCACCGCGCCCAGCTGTACCGGCGGGGCCTGGCCGAGGGCTTCAAGCCCCTGGGCGGCGGCCTCTGGCTCAGCCACCAGGCCGAGGTGCCGCTGTTCGAGCTGGAATGCCCACAAGGGTGAAACCATTAAACTTGCCCCCATGAACACCCCTGCCCGCCCGATCCGCAGCCAATACGAAGACTTCATGCGCCACGTCTACACCACAGGCGTGCAAAAGGGCGACCGCACCGGCACCGGCACCAGGAGCGTGTTCGGCCACCAGATGCGCTTTGACCTGAACGAGGGCTTCCCGCTGGTCACGACCAAAAAGGTCTTTCTCAAGGCCATCATCGTTGAACTGCTGTGGTTCCTGCGCGGCGACAGCAATGTCAAGTGGCTGCAGGAACGCGGCTGCACCATCTGGGACGAATGGGCGCGCGAAGACGGCAGCCTGGGCCCGGTGTATGGCGTGCAGTGGCGCAACTGGCCCACCCCGAACGGCGGCCACATCGACCAGATCCAGCAGGTCATGGACACCCTCAGGGCCAACCCCGACAGCCGCCGCATCATCGTCAGTGCCTGGAACGTGGCCGAGCTCGACCAGATGGCGCTCATGCCCTGCCACGCCTTCTTCCAGTTTTATGTGGCACCGCCGCAAAAAGCGGGTGACAAGCCCAGGCTCAGCTGCCAGCTTTACCAGCGCAGCGCCGACATTTTTTTGGGTGTGCCCTTCAACATCGCCAGCTATGCGCTGCTGACGCACATGATCGCGCAGCAATGCGACATGGATGTCGGCGATTTCATCTGGACCGGCGGGGATTGCCACATCTACGCCAACCACCACGAGCAGGTCGAGTTGCAACTGAGCCGCCAGCCCATGGCCTACCCGACGCTGAACATCCGGCGCAAGCCCGCCTCCATCTTTGATTACGAATACGAAGACTTTGAGGTGCTGGGCTACGAATGCCACCCCGCCATCAAAGCCCCGGTGGCTGTCTGAACCCCGTCCCGATGCAGCTGCACCTGATATATGCCCGCGCCCGCAACGGCGTGATCGGCAAGGACAACCAGATGCCCTGGCACCTGCCCGAAGACCTGGCGCACTTCAAACGCGTCACACTGGGCCAGCCGGTCATCATGGGCCGCAAGACCTGGGATTCCATCCCGCCGAAATTCCGCCCCTTGCCCGGTCGCACCAACATCGTCGTCACACGCCAGACCGACTGGCAAGCCGGGGGCGCGCTGCGCGCAGGCTCCATCGAAGAAGCCATGCGCCTGTGCGCCGAGGCGCCCAACGCCTGGATCATGGGCGGCGCCGAGATTTACCGGCAGGCCGAACCCCTGGCCAGCACCGCAGTGGTCACCGAGATCGACGCCGACTTTGACGGTGATGCCTTCGCCCCCACCCTGTCACCGAAATGGCGCGAAGTGCAGCGAGAATCCCACACAGCCGCCAGCGGCCTGGCCTTCAGCTTCGTCACCTACCAACAAAACCCCTGAGGAGACTTCCATGTCCGGACACGGCTTTCATGTGCATGGCCCGCACGACCACGAACTCGAACACGCCGCGCAAGGCCACGGCGGCGAGCACACCAACTCGATTGCCATGTTCACCGCCATCATCGCCACGGTGGGCGCCCTGTTCGGCTACATGGGCGGCGCCACGCAGGCCAATGCCGGGCTGTACAAGAACAACGCGGCCATCAAGAAGACCGAAGCCTCCAACCAGTGGAACTACTACCAGGCCAAAAGCAGCAAGCAAAATCTGAGCGAGCTGGCACTGGAGCTGGCCCCGGCGGGCAAAAAAGATTTTTACCAGGACGAAATCAAGCGCTACAAGGGCGAAAAGGCCGAGATCAAGGCGGGTGCCGAAAAGCTGGAGGCCGAAGCCAAGGCCTGGGACGAAAAGTCAGACGAACAGATGCACCAGCACCACCGCTGGGCGCAGTCCACCACCGTGCTGCAAGTGTCGATCGCCCTGGCCGCCATTGCCCTGCTCAGCCGCAAGCGCTGGATCGAATGGGCCATGTACGCCTCGGGCGCCATCGGCGTGGGCGTGGGCGTGCTGGCGTTCATGCACATCTGAGCCGGGGATGCGGCTAAAAACTTGGACTACCTGGAGGTAGTTCATGTATTCCGTCACCCGGCAACCGGGTGATGTTGTCAATCAGTTCCATCGCTTCACTTACTTTGTCTGAGCTTCAGCTTCAGGCCAAAGGTTAGGGAAGTAAAACCTCAGGGCATGCTGCGGAACACCAAAACGCAGCTTACCGTATGGAGAGTCGGTTAACAGCATGCCTCGGCTCAGCAACGCAGAAACCTGAGCCGTAGCCAGTCGATCACCGAGGCCAAGCATGGCCTTGAAATCGGCACGGTCGAGCTCTGATTGGGTTGAAAACAGGTAATGCAAGGCTCGCAATGATTCCGTGCGAACACCCAGGCGAACCACCTGCTCCTCGAAGCTCAGGCATGCAGCGATGCGGTCTTTCATGCCATCGAGCGAAAGCAAAGAGGTTATGAACTCGACTTGATCTATACAAACCCCGATCACGTAGTTGATCCAGTCGAGCAAACCAGCCTCCGTGAGATTGCCTCGCCCATCCAAATCACCAGCACGTGGTTCATCGGCAGCCGCCAAATGGGCGTAGTAAGCCTCGTGAGACCTGGCAAAACCGCGCAGTGGCGACCAAAGGCCATTCGTCAATCCCAATTGCCCCAGTACCAGATGGCTGTGCAACCTTGCCACCCTGCCGTTGCCATCCAAAAACGGATGGATCCATGCCAGACGCTGGTGAGCAGCAGCCATGGCCACAATCTGCATTTCCCCTCTGCGCACGCCACCATAAACTTGCGCCCATCTGGCCATGAAGGCGGGCAGCGCAGCTGACGCAGGTGCGGCATGCCGTCCCACACTCACCTCACGCTGCCTGATCTGCCCTGGCACCAAGAGCTGTCGATCTTCCCCACTCCCCTGCTCCAAATCAGTTTCTGGAAGGCGCGCAAAAAGATCCTGGTGAATGTCGCAAACCGTCTGCGCCGACCAGACTCTTTGGGCATCCCACTCAGACCAACGTGTCTCAATCAACAGTTCTGTGGCCATGTGAGCCAACGCAAGACGCTGGCGGCGCGCCTTATCTGCATCTTTGGCGTAATCATTGCGCAGTGCTTGCTCGATCTCTAATGGCAGGGTGTGCTGTCCTTCGATCTTGTTCGTGTAGTACGAGTTCATCGCACGCAGCAACTGCCGCAGGCCAGACAGTGCGCCTGTGCGGCTCCACCCTGCCAAGCGGTCCGCCTGGCGGATCAGGTCATGCGCGCGCTCAAGGACAGGCGCCAGGCGCGCCTCGCTTGGCAGGAGGGGCTCCATCTGCACAGGATGGTCATAAAGCTCAAATTTTTGCGACTTTTCCATTTGGCGTAAGTATATGACGTATAAGGAATAAGTAAATTAAACGATTGTTTTTTGCGATTTAATTTGCGGACTGAATGACATCATGTGTAAGGTCAGAATGAGCAGTTTGAAGTGCTGATCCTCGGCCAAGTCGGAGAGGTACTGAACGATGGCGTATATGTTCTTGTGGTCGAAAGAGTCCGCGATGTCATCGATGACCAGAAGTGTCGGCTGACCAGCCAGTAGACTAGAACCAACGGCACGAAAATTCCATATTATGGGATTCTCGGCGCAAAAGTGTTGTGTGGCCAGTTGCGTGGCTATTGCAATGTATTCGTGAAATTATTCATGTTTTTCAATAAGTTACATCATGTATAAACTCGCCACCTGGAACGTCAATTCGCTGTCGGTGCGCCTGCCGCAGGTGCTGGACTGGCTGGCCGCCAACCCGGTCGATGTGCTGGCCCTGCAGGAGCTCAAGCTCACCGACGACAAGTTTCCCCTGGCCGCCTTTGCCGAGGCGGGCTGGCAGGCGCAGTGGTTCGGGCAAAAGACCTACAACGGCGTGGCGCTGATCTCCAAGACCGAAGGCACGCAGGTCGTCAAGAACATCCCCGGCTTTGCCGACGACATGTCACGCGTCATCACCGCCACCTACGGGGACTTGCGCGTGATCGGCGCTTACTTTCCCAACGGCCAGGAACCCGGCAGCGACAAGTTCGCCTACAAGATGCGCTGGCTCGACGCCCTGCGCGAGTGGGTGCGCAGCGAGCTGGCCACCCACCCCAAGCTGGTGCTGATGGGCGACTACAACATCACCTTTGACGATCTGGACGTGTGGGACCCGGTGGCCCTGAATGAGACCATCCACTGCACCACCGAGGAGCGCACGCACTTGCAGGCGCTGATCGACCTGGGACTCACCGACAGCATGCGCCTGTTTGAGCAGCCCGAGAAAAACTACAGCTGGTGGGACTACCGCGAATTCGCCTTCCGCCGCAACCGGGGTCTGCGCATCGACCACATTCTGGTCAGCGACGCACTCAAAGTCCAAGCCACGGCCTGTGCAGTGGACAAAGCCCCGCGCAAGAACGAGCGCCCCAGCGACCACGCGCCCGTGGTGTTGACGCTGGCCTGAAGCGTCCGGGGCCTGCAAGGCGGGGCACTTGCATCGGCCTCATGCTGTGGGTACACAGAAATCGGCCGCCGCAAGCGCCCCACCTTGCAGGCTTCGGCGCCTTACACCACCTGGGGCAGCAAAAACTCCCGACTGATGCGCCCGCCCAGGCTGTTCACCCGCTCCAGGAACTGGGTGAAAAAGGCGTGCAGGCCGGTGGCCAGGATCTCGTCGATGCGGCCAAACGAGAGTTCGGCGCGCAGCTTGGCGCCGTGGCGCAGGGTTTCGCTGCCCGGATCGGACGAGACCCGCTGCAAATTGCCCATGACTTCGTTGAGGCTGGCCAGCAAGGACCGGGGCATGTCCGGGCGCAGGATCAGCAACTCGGCCACGCGCTCGGGTTTGATCACGTCGCTGTAGACCTTGCGGTACACCTCAAAGCCGCTGACGCTGCGCAAAATCGCACTCCAATGGTAGAAGTCGTGCTCCTGCGACGCCTCAGGTTGCCCACTGCCCAAGGGGGCGCCAAAGTATTCGCTGTCCATGGCGTGGAACTTCACATCCATCAAGCGGGCGGTGTTGTCCGCCCGCTCCAGAAAGGTGCCCATGCGCATGAAATGCAGCGCCTCGTCCATCAGCATGGTGCCCACCGTCACGCCGCGCGAGAGGTGCGAGCGGAATTTGACCCATTCAAAAAACTCACCCGGATCGCGCTCCAGAGCCCCACTGCGCAGCAGGCGGTTGACCTCCAGCCAGGTCTGGTTTTGGGTCTCCCACACTTCGGTCGTCAACGAGCCGCGCACGGCACGCGCGTTTTCGCGGGCAGCGCGCAGGCACGACAGGATCGACGAAGGGTTGTCCACGTTCCTGACCATGAAATCCATGACCGAGCGGGGGGTGATCTCGTCGTGCAGGGCGCGGTAGTGCGGCAGCAGTTCGCTGATCGACAGAATGCCCTCCCAACCGGCCTGCGCTGCAGCGGCTGACTGCGGCAACATCGAGGTCTCATAACTCACATTGAGCATGCGTGCAGTGTTCTCGGCACGCTCCATGTAGCGCGACATCCAGAACAAATGGTCGGCGGTTCTTGACAGCATGGCGGTGTCCTCCTTGTTCAGCTCTGCAAAATCCAGGTGTCCTTGGTGCCACCGCCCTGCGACGAATTGACCACCAGAGAACCCTCCTTGAGCGCCACACGGGTCAGCCCGCCGGGCACCATCTGCACCGTGCGGCCCGACAGCACAAAGGGCCGCAAGTCGATGTGGCGCGGCGCAATGCCCTGCTCGACAAAGGTCGGGCAGCTCGAGAGGCTCAGCGTGGGCTGGGCAATGTAGCCCTCGGGGTTGGCCAGCAAAGCAGCGCGGAACCGTTCAATTTCGGCCTGGCTGGCGGCCGGGCCCACCAGCATGCCGTAGCCCCCTGCCCCGTGCACTTCCTTGACCACCAGGTCTTTCAGGTGGGCCAGGGTGTATTGCAGGTCTTCAGGTTTGCGGCACATGAAGGTGGGCACGTTTTTCAGGATCGGTTCTTCGCCCAGATAAAACCTGATCATGTCGGGCACATACGGGTAGATCGACTTGTCGTCGGCCACGCCGGTGCCAACCGCGTTGCAGATCGCCACATGGCCCGCCTTGTAGGCCTCCATCAAACCCGCACAGCCCAAAGTCGATGTGGGTCGAAACACCTCCGGGTCCAGAAAATCGTCGTCCACCCGGCGGTAGATCACGTCCACCCGCTTGGGGCCACGCGTGGTGCGCATGTAGACAAATTGGTCTTTCACAAACAGGTCCTGGCCTTCCACCAGGTCCACCCCCATCTGCTGCGCCAAAAAGGCGTGCTCAAAGTAAGCGCTGTTGTACATGCCCGGCGTGAGCACCACCACCGTGGGCTCGGCCGTGGTGGCCGGGCTGCTGGCACGCAGGGTGTCGAGCAGCAGGTCCGGGTAGCGCGCCACCGGGGCCACGCGGTGCTGGCTGAACAGCTCGGGGAAGAGCCGCATCATCATCTTGCGGTCTTCGAGCATGTAGCTCACGCCACTGGGCACGCGCAGGTTGTCTTCAAGCACGTAGTACTCGCCCTTGCCGTTGGCGTCCGGCGCCCGCACGATGTCAATGCCACTGATGTGCGAATAGATGTTGTTGGGCACATCCACGCCCACCATCTCGGGGCGGAACTGGGCATTGCCCTCGATCTGCTCTCGCGGGATCACACCCGCCCGCAAAATGTCCTGGCCGTGGTAGATGTCATGGATGAAGCGGTTGAGTGCCGTGACGCGCTGCACCAGACCGGCCTCCATGCTTTTCCATTCGTGCGCCGGAATGATGCGCGGGATCAGATCAAACGGGATCAGGCGCTCGGTGCCCGAGCCATCTTCGTCCTTGTCCCCATAGACAGCAAAGGTGATGCCCACCCTGCGGAAGATGACTTCGGCCTCTTCGCGGCGCGAGCGCATGAGCTGCGGGTCCTGCGCGGCCAGCCACTGGGCATAGGCCTCGTAGTGGGGTCGGCATTCGCCCAGGTCCTGGGCCTCGGGCAGGCGGGCATACATTTCATCGAATCGGCGCATGAACAACTCTCCTGAGACCCTCTCAAGCAAGTTGCATACCTGCATGCACGCACAAGCCGCTCAGGGCATCGGGTCATGGCGCCAATAGCGGCGCGTGGCAGTGCGTTCACAACGCAGCAGGTCGGGCTCGTCACTGCGCCAAAGCGCCGCGCCACAGTGCGATGACTGGAACCAATGCACACCGCGTTCTTGGTAACGCTGGACCACCGCAGGCGCCGGATGGCCAAAACGGTTGCGGTAACCCGCCTGCGCCAGAGCCAGCCGGGGTTGCAGCGCGTCCAAAAACGCAGCGCTGGACGAGGTTTTGCTGCCGTGGTGCGGCACCAGCAGCAGGTCAACGGGCGACAGTCCACGGGCCAGCAATTCGTGCTCTTGTGCCGCCTCGATGTCGCCCGCCAACAGCGCCGAAGCCCCCGCGCCCTGCACGCGCAGCACGCAACTCAGGGCATTGGGCTTGGGCGCAGTGGACTGCGCCAGTGGATGCAGCACCTCGAACTGCACCCCATCCCATGCCCAACGCTGTCCCGCCTGGCAGCGCACATGCTCCGGCCTTTGGGCCAGCGGGTGCGTGGCTTCCAGCGATGACCACAGCTGTGCCTGCGGCTGCATGGCCAGCACCGCAGCGGCCCCGCCGGTGTGGTCGCTGTCGCGGTGGCTGAGCATGAGCATGTCCAGCGGCTCATTGGACTGCGAGAGCAAAGGCACCAGCACGCGGTGACCCGCATCGCTCTCGGGCGAATAGCGCGGCCCCGCGTCGTACAACAGCGTGTGGTGGGCGGTGCGCAGCAGCACCGCATTGCCCTGCCCCACATCGGCGGCCAACAGCTCAAACGCCCCGGGTGGCGGGCGTGGGTTCTGCCACAGCAAGGCCGGCAACAAAGCCAGCGCGCCCCACAGCCGCCAGGCCCACGGCCAGGGCAGACAGCACAGTGCTGCACCGGCTGTGGCCAGCGCCGCCAAAGGCCAAGGCGGCATGGCCAATCGCCAGCTGGCCAACGGCCAAGTGGCCAGCCATGCCAGGCCTGCCATCAATGGCTCCAGCAGTGCAGCGGCCACCTGCCAGGCCGTGGGCCAGAGCACACCCAGCAAGGCCAAGGGCGTGACCAGGGCACTGACCCAAGGAATGGCCACCAGGTTGGCCAGCATGCCCACCCAGGACAGCTGCCCAAAAAACAACAAACCCAAAGGTGCCTGCGCCAAAGAGATGAGCCATTGCTCGCGCCACAAGCCCCATGCACGCACCAGCAAGGCACGCACCGCACCAGTCGGGTGCGCATTCGCCCGCACCACCCCGGTGCCCGTCAGCATCAACACCCCCACCGCGACGAAACTCAGCCAAAAGCCAGCCTGCAACATGGCCCAGGGGTCGAGCACCAAGACCACCACACCCGCCGCAGCCCACACCAGCGCGGCAGGCCAATGGCGCGCTTGCCAACGCAAGAGCGTGACCACGCCCAGCATCCAGACCGTGCGCTGCGCAGGCACGCCCCAGCCGCTGAACAGCGCGTAAGCGCAAGCCACCGCCCAACCGCCCCAGGCCGACACCCACGGCGCGGGCCAATGCAGCGCCCAAACCCAACCCCAGCGCGCACTGCGCCGCCACAGCGCCGCCAGCAGCCGCGAAACCAGCACGCCCAGCAGCGTCACATGCAGGCCCGAGATGCTCATCAGATGCGCCACACCCGTGACCCGAAACACCTCCCATGCGCTGCGGTCAATCGCCGCCTGGTCGCCCACCACCAAGGCGGCCAACACACCCGCCACCGACTCGGGCAAATGCCCGTCCAGCAGCCGCTCGCGCACGCGCTGACGCGCCCACTCCACGGGGTGCCACCCGGTCTGTGCCAGCCGCTGGGGCGGTGGGTCATGGGCACCCTGGCGCACATAGCCCGTGGCGCGGATGCCCTGCTCCCAGAGCCACAGCTCGTAATCAAAGCCGCGCGGGTTGATGTGGCCGTGCGCCGCCTTCAGGCGCACACGCAAGCGCCAGCGCTCGCCAGGCCACACCGTCTCTGGCTGCTGGGCTTGCGCGCTGTCTTTGCTTGACGCGCCATACCAGCCCAGGTACAGCAGGTGGGGCACCTGCACCGCCTGGCCTTGCAGGCGAGCCTCTTCCACCACAAAACGAAAGCGCCAGCCGATGTCTTGCGGCTGGGCCATGGCCACCACGCGGCCCACCACATCCAGGTCGCGCCCCTCCAGCGAGGGGTCTATGGGCTCGGGCATGGCGCACGCATGCAAGCCCGTGATGCCCCAGGCCAAACAGCCCAGGCCCCACACACGCCCGATGCGCCAGCGCAGGAGCAGCCAGGCGCCCGCCCCCAGCAACGCGGCCAGCGCATAGCCCCCTGCAGGCCACAGCACGGGCTGCTGCAGCTGCAAAGCCATGCCAAACACCCCGGCCAGCACAAGCCAGGGCCAGCGGATCGCAGGCGGTGGTGGTGTCACGTTGTCTCCCTGTGCGCGCCTGGCCTTGGGTGCTGGCGCGTCTCTTGCTAGTTGTGCTGGCATTTAAGCATTCCCCGCTGTCACCGTCGAGTCCGCGCATGTCCATCCACGTTGCCCTGCACCACGTCACCGAATACCACTACGACCGACCCATCGAACTCGGCCCCCAGGTGGTGCGCCTGCGCCCTGCCCCGCACAGCCGCAGCCGCGTCCTGTCCTACAGCCTGCGCGTGGAGCCGGGCCAGCACTTCGTCAATTGGCAGCAAGACCCCTTTGCCAACTTTCAGGCGCGGCTGGTCTTTCCCGAAAAAACCACCCACTTCAAAGTCACCGTCGATCTGGTGGCCGAAATGGCGGTCTACAACCCGTTCGACTTTTTTCTGGAGCCTTCGGCCGAAACCGTGCCGCTCACCTACGCCAGCGAACTGCAAGACGAACTGGCGCCCTACTTGCTGTGCGCCCCCGAACTGGCCAAGGCCAAGCTGTTTCAGAGCTACCTGGCCCGCATTGACCGCAAGGCGCAACGCACCATCGACTTTCTGGTGGGCCTCAACCAGCAACTGCAAGCCGACATCAGCTACCTGATCCGCATGGAGCCGGGGGTACAGACACCCGAAGAGAGCCTGCAAAAAGGCAGTGGCTCCTGCCGCGACTCGGCCTGGCTGATGGTTCAGCTTTTGCGTCACCTGGGCCTGGCCGCGCGCTTTGTCTCGGGCTACCTGATCCAGCTGGCCCCCGACGTGAAAGCCCTGGACGGCCCCAGCGGCACCGAGGTGGACTTCACCGACCTGCACGCCTGGTGCGAGGTGTACCTGCCCGGCGCCGGCTGGGTGGGGCTGGACCCGACCTCGGGCTTGCTGGCCGGTGAAGGCCACATTCCACTGGCCTGCACGCCGCAGCCGTCCAGCGCAGCCCCCATTGAAGGTCTGATCGACGAATGCGAAGTCGAGTTCGCACACGACATGCAGATCACGCGCATTTACGAATCGCCCCGCGTGACCCGCCCCTACAGCGACGCGCAATGGGCGCAGGTACTGGCCCTGGGTGAACAGGTGGACGCGCAACTGCAAGCCGGTGATGTGCGCCTGACCATGGGCGGCGAGCCCACCTTTGTCTCGGTCTACAACCGCGACGCCGCCGAATGGAACACCGACGCGCTCGGCCCCACCAAACGCGGCCTGGCCACCGAACTGGTGCACAAGCTGCGCGCCGAATACGGCCAGGGTGGCTTTCTGCACTTTGGCCAGGGCAAGTGGTATCCGGGCGAGCAGTTGCCGCGCTGGGCGCTGTCGATCTATTGGCGAACCGACGGCGAGCCCGTCTGGCACGACCCCACGCTGTTTGCCGACGAACGCCAGCCCCACCGCTACACCAGCGAAGACGCCCGGCGGTTCATGCAAACCCTGTGCGGCCAACTGGGCCTGAGCGACCGGTACGTTCAGCCCGGTTACGAAGACACCTGGTACTACCTCTGGCGCGAACGCCGCTTGCCGGTCAACGTCGACCCGTTTGATTCGCGGCTGGATGACGAGCTGGAGCGGGTGCGGCTGCGCCGCGTCTTCCAGCAAGAACTCGACAGCGTGATCGGTTACGCCTTGCCCATTCAAGCAGAGGACGTGTCGCTCGGCGGCCCGCGCTGGACCACCGGCCCCTGGTTCTTCCGCGACGAGCGCATGTACCTGATCCCGGGCGACTCGCCCATGGGCTACCGCCTGCCGCTGGACACCCTGCCCTGGGTGAGCGAGGGCGACTACCCCTGGTCGTTCGAGCAAGACCCGTTTGCGCCCCGCCAGCCTTTGCCCACCAGCGCCAGCATTCGCCAGCAACACAACGCCGCCCGCGACAACGCGCACGGCATGGCGCAGCCATCGCACGCGCAGATGGGAGAAACGCGCCGCCCCGAGCGCTTCGAGTCGGCCGCCTGGATCACCCGCACCGCCCTGGTGGTCGAGGCCCGCGACCCCATGCGGGCCAACGGCCCGCAGGCCGAGCGCGCGCAAGGTGGCCAGGCTTCGCAGCTGTACGTCTTCATGCCGCCGCTGGCGCACCTGGAGGACTATCTGGCCTTGCTGAGCGCCGTTGAAGCCACCGCCAGCGAACTCGGCATGCAGATCGTGCTGGAGGGCTACCCGCCACCGCGTGATGCGCGCCTCAAGCTCTTGCAGGTCACGCCCGACCCCGGCGTGATCGAGGTCAACATCCACCCCGCGCACAACTGGAAGGAGCTGGTGGCGCACACCGAGTTCCTCTACAAAGCCGCTTTCGAGTCACGCCTGTCCGCCGAGAAGTTCATGCAGGACGGCCGCCACACCGGCACCGGCGGCGGCAACCACATGGTGATGGGCGGGGCCACGCCCGCCGACAGCCCCTTCTTGCGCCGCCCCGAGCTGCTGGCCAGCCTGATCCTGTATTGGCACAACCACCCGTCGCTCAGCTACCTGTTCAGCGGCCTGTTCATCGGCCCGACCAGCCAGGCGCCGCGTGTGGACGAAGCGCGCAACGACCAGGTGTATGAGCTGGAGATAGCGCTGCGCGAGATCGCGGCCAACCGCCGGACCTACGGCCAGGACATGCCCCCGTGGCTGGTGGACAGGGCGCTCAGAAACATCCTGATCGACGTCACCGGCAACACCCACCGCAGCGAGTTCTGCATCGACAAGCTCTACTCGCCCGACAGCTCTACAGGCCGCCTGGGCCTCTTGGAGCTGCGCGCTTTCGAGATGCCGCCGCATGCGCGCATGAGCATCGTGCAGCAACTCTTGCTGCGCGCCCTGGTCGCCCGCTTCTGGGACGAGCCCTACACCGCGCCCGTCACGCGCTGGGGCACCGAGCTGCACGACCGTTTCATGATGCACCACTGGATCAAACAGGACTTCGACGATGTGCTGACCGAACTGGGCGATTCGGGCTTTCATTTTGACCCGGCCTGGTTCGCACCGCATTTCGAATTCCGCTTCCCCAAGGTCGGCAGTGTGAATGTGGACGGCATGGTGCTCACGCTGCGCAATGCGCTCGAACCCTGGCACGTCATGGGCGAGGAAGGCGCGATTGGGGGAACCGTTCGCTATGTGGATTCGTCGCTCGAACGCATCGAGGTGCATGTGAATGGCATCAACCCCTCACGGCACACCGTCACCGTCAATGGACACAGCCTGCCGCTGCAGCCCACCGGCGTGGCGGGTGAATGGGTGGCCAGCGTGCGCTACAAGGCCTGGAACCCGCCGTCTGCCCTGCACCCCAGCGTGGGCGTGCACGCGCCACTCACGCTGGACATTGTGGACACCTGGATGAAACGGTCCCTGGGGGGCTGCCAGTACCACGTGGCCCACCCCGGCGGGCGCAACTACGACACCCTGCCCGTCAACGCCTATGAAGCCGAAAGCCGCCGCCTGGCACGCTTCTTCCGCATGGGCCACACGCCCGGCCCCATGGCCGGGGTGCAGGCCACGGTGGGCGTGCCCGCCAGCCGCGAATTCCCTTTCACGCTGGATTTGCGATGAAACCGGGGTGTCCAGCAGCGACAATCGGCGCATGTCCGAAGCCCCCCTTTCGTCCGTCAAAACCGATGCCCCGCAGGACGCCATGAGCTGGCTGCGTGAACACGCCCAGGCGGCGCCAGCTGGCCATTGGGACGAACTGCGAGACCGTCTGAGCGGCGCCCAGGCCGAAGCGGCAGCGCCCGCAGGCCTGTGGGCCGATTTCATCTCGCGCCTCGGCCCCGAAGGTCTGGCCGGGCTCAACGCCCGCATGGCCAGCCTGCGCCGCCAGGTGCATGACAACGGCATCACCTACAACGTCCACACCCAGGCCGATGGGCCTCAGCGCCCCTGGGCACTGGACCTGTTCCCGCTCATGATCGAAGCGGCCGACTGGCAGCAGATCGTGCAGGGCGTGCGCCAGCGCATGCAACTGCTCGAACACATCATGCAGGACGCCTATGGCCCGCAAGCACTGGTGGCCCAAGGTCTACTGCCCGCCGCCTTGGTGCAAGGCCACCCGGGCTACCTGCCCGCCATGCACGGCACCCCTGCCGTGGGGGGGCGCTACCTGAGTCTGGTCGCGTTTGACCTGGCACGCGGGCCGGACGGCCTGTGGTGGCTGCTGTCGCAGCGCACGCAAGCACCTTCGGGTTTGGGTTACCTGCTGGAAAACCGGCTGATCGTCTCGCGCCTGTTTCCCGAGGCTTTCGAGGCGCTGCCCGTGCAGCGGCTGGCCAGCACCTACCAGGCCCTGGTCAAGGGCTTGCAAGCGCGCAGCCCGGTGGACGCGGGCGAGGCACCGCACATCGCCCTGCTCACACCCGGCCCCTACAACGAAACCTATTTTGAGCACGCTTACCTGGCCCGCTACCTGGGTCTGAGCCTGGTGCAGGCCGACGACCTGACGGTGCGCGACGACAAGCTGTATCTGAAAACCCTGCAGGGCCTGCAGCGGGTGCATGGCCTGCTCAAGCGGGTGGACGACACCTGGCTGGACCCGCTGGAGCTGCGTGCCGACTCGGCGCTGGGCGTGCCCGGCCTCTTGCAAGCGGTGCGCAGCGGGCAGTTGCTGGTGGCCAACACACCGGGCTCCGGCTTTCTCGAATCGAACGCACTGCTGGGGTTTATGCCAGCCCTGGCCGAGCACATTCTGGGCGAAGAACTGGTGTTGCCCGCCATCCCCAGTTGGTGGTGCGGCGAAGCCGCCGCCTTGCCCGAAGCGATTGCCCAGCTCACCGACCCGGTGCAGGGTGGCATTGTCAAACCCACCTACCCCACTGAAGGCGCACGGCAAGGCTTTGAGCCCCGACTGGGCAAACAAATGACGCCGGGCGAGCGCGACGAATGGGTCGAGCGCATCCTGCACGAGCCCGAGGCGCACACCGTGCAGTCGTGGCTGCCCTTGGCCCACCAGCCCATCTGGGACGACCGCGTGGCCAGCAGCGAAGCCCTGCAGACACGCCCTGCCATCTTGCGGGTGTTTGCCGTAGCAGACAGCACAGGCCAATGCCAGGTGCTGCCCGGCGGCCTGGCGCGGTTGGGCACGCCTTCGGGCATCGCATCCATGCGCCGTGGCGGCAGCAGCGCCGACGTCTGGGTGCAGGCCCCCGACCGCAACGCGGTCGAAACCTTCAGCCTGCTGGGCCAGCCCGCAACCACCATGGCACGACAGCGCCTGGTCACCAGCCGCGCCGCAGAAAACCTGTTCTGGATGGGCCGCTACACCGAGCGCACCGAAAACACCCTGCGCCTGGCCCGCCTGACGCTGGACGTGCTGGGCAGTGAAAACCAGGGCAACACCCGCCTGCTGCAATGGCTTTCGCAAATGGCGCAAAGCCACGGCCTGGTGCCCAAGGCCACGCCGTCGGCACGGCAGTCGCTGCGCGTGTTCGAGCGCTCTTTGGTGCACAGCCTGTGGGACACCCGCGAGGCCACCAGCGTGGGCTACAACCTGCGCGCGCTGGTGCGCTCGGCCTCGGCAGTGCGCGAGCGCCTGTCGCCCGAACACTGGCAAATGCTGCAGCAGACCGAAACCGACTTTTTCCATGCCCTGCTGGCGCACGACCGCATGCGCCCGCACCGCCTGCCGCCCACGCCTGTGGTGCAAGGCGTGCTGCAAACCACCAGCCAGCACCTGGCCGCACTGACCGGTGCACAGACCGACCGCATGGTGCGCGACGACGGCTGGCGCCTGCTGTCCATGGGCCGCCACATCGAGCGGCTGGACTTTCTGGCCGCCGCGCTGGAACACGCGCTGGCTGCGCAACTGCTCAAGGAGCAGGCGGGCTTTGACGCCGTGCTGCAACTGTTTGACAGCACCATCAGCTTTCATGCGCAGTACCAGCAAAACCGCAGCCCACAAGCCCTGGTGGAGCTGCTGGTCACTCACCCGGACAACCCGCGCTCGCTGGCCTGGGTGGCCCAGACCCTGCGCTCGCGCCTGCTGCGCATGGAGCACCTGGCCGATGGCGCCACGCACGCGCTGGCCGCGCTGCTGCCCACCCGACAGGCGCAGGCGGCGCAAGCCACAGATTTGTGGCCCGTGGGCCAGCCCAGCCCGGCGCCGCTGGTCAAGCTGTTGGCCAATTACCAGCAAACGGTGCAACAGATTTCGGACGGTCTCTCGGCCCTCTTCTTCACCCACAGCGGCCCGCCCGCACACAGCGTCAGCCTCTGAGCGCACGCCGCCGTCCATGCTTTTGACCGTTCAGCACGACACCGTCTACGACTACGAATACCCGGTCGAGACCGCACACCACACGGCGCACCTGCAGCCCCGCCCCAGCGCCTGCCAAGGCATTGAGGCGTTTGCGCTGGACGTGCACCCCACAGCAGCCCACCTGCGCCAGGCGCTGGACGCCTTTGGCAACCCCCAGGCCTGGTGGTCTTATGCACAGGCCCACACCCAGCTGCGCGTGAGCGCGCACAGCCGCATCAGCACCCGTGCCCCGCTGGCACTGACCAGCAAGCAAAGCTGGGAATCGGTGCGCGAGCATTTTCTGTACCGATCGGGCCAGGGGGCTGACCCCCAAAGCCACCTGGCGTTTGCGTCGCACCACGCGCCCGTGCATGCCGAGTTTTCGGCTTATGCGCTGCGCTGCTTCACGCCCAAACGCAGCTTGCAAGAAGCCGCCGTGGCGCTGACACGGCAAATCCACCGCGACTTCAAATACGCCAGCCAGAGCACCGACATCCACACCCCCGCCCTCACGGCGCTGCAAAACCGCAAAGGCGTCTGCCAGGACTTTGCCCATGTGCTGATCGCCTGCCTGCGCTCGCTCGGGCTGGCCGCGCGCTATGTGAGCGGCTACCTGCTCACCCGCCCCCCCGAAGGCCAGCCCCGCCTGGTGGGCGCCGACGCATCGCACGCCTGGGCATCGGTGTATGTGCCCGAACTGGCGAGCAGCCCCTGCGGCGGCTGGCTGGACCTGGACCCCACCAACGACCGCTGGGGCTTTGGCACCCCCGGCGAAGACTTTGTGACCGTGGCCTGGGGCCGCGACTTTGCCGATGTGTCCCCCCTGCGCGGCGTGCTGCAAGGCGGGCAGTCGCACACGCTCAAAGTTGCCGTGAGCGTGACGCCGCAGGACGAGCCCGAGGGGGCAACCCCATGAGCTGGATCGCCCGCCTGAACCTGGACTACAGCCTGGAAGCAGGCCGCAGCGCGGCCCGCCATGCGCACGACGGGCCGCTGCGCATCTTGCAAAGCCTCTACCCCGAAGGCGACCGCATTTGCCACAACGTGCTGGTGCACCCACCCAGCGGGCTGGTGGGTGGTGACACGCTGGACATGCATGTGACGGTGGGCGCAGGCGCGCACGGCCTGGTGACCACCCCCGGCGCCACGCGCTTTTACAGAAGCGAAGCCGGCCTGGCCACACAGCAAGTGCATGCCCGCCTGCAAGACGGCGCACGGCTGGAATGGCTGCCGCTCGAAGCCCTGGCCTACAGCGGCTGCGACGCGCTCAACCTGGCCCGCTTTAGCCTCGCGCCCACGGCAGAACTCATGACCTGGGACATCACCGCCCTGGGCCTGCCCAACGCACAGCAGCCCTTTGTGGCGGGGCGGTTTCAGCAGCATCTGGAGATTCCTGGAGTCTGGCTGGAACGTGGCACGGTGGACGCACAAGACGAACGCCTGATGAACGGGCCGCTGGGCCTGGCTGGCCAGCGCTGCATGGCCACACTGGTGTTTGCCGCGGGCAGCGCCATCGCGCCTGAACGGGTTGAAGCCGCGCTCGATGCCGCCCGCACTGCGCTCGACGCTAGCCCCCTGCGCATGCAGGCTGGGGCCACGCAGCCGCACCCGCAAGTCATCGTGCTGCGCGTGCTGGCCCCAGTGGTCGAGCCCGCCATGCAGCTGCTGCGGCCGGTATGGGCGGCGTGGCGGCAGGTGTTGTGGGGCTTGCCGGGGAATGTGCCGAGGCTGTGGAATTTGTAACTATCGAATGAACTGCACCGACTAGAACCAGACGCTATTTATGACGAATTATCCGTTGTGGATAATTTGAAATAAACGAATTGTTTTCGATCTAAATACCAAAGAAATGCAACCGTCAAGGAATCCTTGACGGTTCAACCCATGAACAGCCCCGTTGCTTGGCGCGGATTAGCTATATACAATCGCCGTATACAATTCTTCAGGGGGTCACCATGTCCATCGGCACTGTTTTCGTCAACAACCGCACCCAGGCCGTCCGTCTGCCTTTGGACGTGCGTCTACCCGAGGGTGTTCAAAAGGTCGAGATTCGCGTCAAAGGCAACGAGCGCATCATCTCCCCTCTGGGCCAGACCTGGGACAGCTTCTTTCTGGGTGGCCCCACGGTCAGCGACGACTTTCTGCCCGAGCGCGCCAGCCAGCACCAGCCGGAACGGGAGACGCTCTGATGCTGCGTTACCTGCTGGACACCAACATCGTCATCTACGTGTTGAAGCGGCGGCCTGTCGAGGTGCTTTCCACCTTCAACGCCAACGCCAGCCGCATGGCCATGTCCTCCATCACCCTGGCCGAACTCTTGCACGGCGCGGAGAAAAGCAGCCGCGTGAGCGAGAACCTGGCCGCCATCGAGGACTTTTGCAGCCGCCTCGAAGTTCTGCCCTACGGCCCCAAAGCCGCGCAGCATTACGGCGCCATTCGCGCCGCCCTGGAAAAACTCGGTCAGCCTATCGGCGTGAACGACATGCACATTGCAGCGCACGCCCGCAGCGAAGGCCTGGTGCTGGTGACCAACAACATGGGGGAGTTCGCACGGGTGCCTGCGCTGGAAGCAGAGAACTGGGTTCAGACAGCGCAGTGATTGACGAGTGGTCGTGAATCAGCCGCACAAATGAGTGTCGACTGCCGGCCAAGTTTGCAGCGATAGCTGCAGGGGGCCTGCAGCTAACCTTTAAAGAACTCACCATGCCGACAGCTCTAGGCTGGTCTGAGTCATTCCCAGCCGGAAGGTTGAACGGCCGTAGGAATCGTCACCGGACATTCGCCGGATAGCAGCACGTATGACGGTTCCATCTCCGATAGATGGCACTCAACCCTGCGCGACAGCGGCCAGATTGTTAATGTCAAGTCGGGTGCGGCGCCAATTCACTCTCCCGGATCTCTCCACTCAGTCGCCGGCCGAGAAAAGCGGACAAGCACCCAAATCAAGTCTGAAATCTGTAACATCGGCGTCAGAAGTCAGGGCGTAGCCGTCGCAACAAGGGAGAGCAGATGGGGAAGTCGATCCAAATCAAGAAGCTGAAACACATTCAAAATCTCACATTTGAGATTCCTGACCCTGGCGTCTATTTGCTGTCTGGTTTGAACGGATCGGGGAAATCTTCGCTTCTGGCTTGCCTCTATCGAATCGGTGACTCTCGGGCCTTCTCCCGGCATTTCCGGGCGTCCGCAAAGTCAAGACTTCTTGATAACTTCGATAAAGCGGAAATCACATACACACTCAACGGTAAGTCGGTTACATATGCATATGGCGGCGAACGATGGGTGCCTACTCCAAGAGCTGAAAGCAAGCTGCTCGCGCGTTTCGGATACGGTGAGGTTATTTACATTGGTGCCACCGCAGATCGCATAAGCCCGCGACCCGAAGATTTTCAACCCAAAAAACTTGGCAGCGCCCCGCAAGACGTTCGGGATGCTGCAAACCAAATTTTTTCGACCACTAAGTTTGACACTCTAAAGGTCATTAATCTCAAACCAGGACCGGGCAATCAAGCCTTTCTGCTGCAGGCTACGTCTCCGCCCAATGCGACATATTTTTCAGAACGAAACTTTAGCTTGGGCGAAATTTGCATTTTGAAGCTCTTGCGAGAGTTGAAGGCTTGCAAGAAAGGAGCCATGGTTCTGATTGATGAGTTGGAGTTGGCGCTTCACCCCCGCGCGCAAATTGAACTCCTAAAGTACCTCAAGAGATTTGCTCCGACGAGAGACCTGACGGTAATTTTCTCAACTCACTCAGTTAGCTTGTTGAAGAGCGTGCCAAAAGAGAACATTCTCTTCATCGACCAATCTGGTGGGACACCAGTTACTGTGCAAGGATGCTACCCGGCGTATGCAATTGGCAACATGGCCTCCGGCGAAGAACGCGCGCCGGATGCCGTTTTATATGTGGAAGATGAAGCTGCTGTTCACTGCACCGAGGCACTTGTTCAAATGTATCTCGACAAAAAAATGGCCACTTCGCCAGCCCTTCGTCCGACCACGCAAATACTGCCAATCGGCCCGTTCATGAGTGTCGTTCGTCATCTGGTCGGAAGCGACGCAGTATTGCCGAGCAGTACTAAGTCGGCGGCGATCTTGGATCTTGATGTGAAGAACGAGTCAGTTGCAGGGTGGACTGCCAATCGAAACCACAATCTGTTGGCAGAGTTCAGTGCTCAGCAAAATCGCTTAAGGTACCTGCCGTGGACACCCGAGGTCGGCTTGGTTTCATTTCTTCAGCAGCCTGGCGCGATCGCGCAACAGGCGTTTCGAGCCCACTTTGGAAACAATTTGTTGATAGTGCAGCCAGCAGACATTGGGGTAATTCCGACAACTGCTGGGGGCCCGCAACGTGACGCTTGCAAGAAGGCAGTTACCAATGTCGTACGAACATTAAAAACGCACTTAGCTGGACTGAGCGAAAGCGAAGTGAGACGTCAAGTCTACGCTGTATTTGTGAAGTGGTACTTTGCCAAGAATGTACAACAGGTAATGGGGTTGATGGCATCCATATTGCCGTAAGACGACAGTAATACGAAGCGGGAGAAGCCCACTGTGTGACCGGTCCAGCTCAACGCCAATTCACACAGCCTCGGTCGGAAGTGTGCGTTCGCCATGGCTGGAAGAAGTCATTCAAGACGCCATCACTATCCAGACCACCGCCAACGTCAGGTGTTCAAATGAACCCGACTGCCGGGCCGTCCAGGGCGAGTCATCACCGGATGACTGCTACAGGGAAGCAACCATGATTTGTCGGCATGGCAGTGACAGACAGCAACCGCTGCATATCCGCCCGTCCAATCAAAGATTGGCTTGACCTGACCATGCGTTATAAATCTGCATGAAATTCCATGAGACTCATCTGCGCTTGGACAGCATCGACACCCTGGTTTTCGCCGGAGGCGGCAATCGTTGCTGGTGGCAGGCCGGCGTCATTACCCACCTTCTGGACCACGGTTGGAAACTGCCGCCAGTCCTGGTGGGGACCAGCGCAGGCGCGGCTGTCGCCACGTCTCTGCTTACTTGCTCCGCACGCGATGCGCTCGCCTCTTGCAAGCGGCTGTACGAACAAAATAGCCAGCTGTTCGACTGGCGATCGCTCGTTCAGCTGAAATTGAAGTTCGCCCATCAACACATCTATCCCGCCTGGGTCGAATCCTTCGCCAGTGATCATCACTTTGATCGGTTGCGGTCAGCCAGTTCCGAACTGATCGTTGCGCTCACGAGACCGTCCAGATGGCTCGGGCTCTCCGGTAGCTTGGTCGCTGGCTCTGTCGCCTATTTGGCAGACAAGAAGGTAGCGCACAGCATTCACCCGCGCCTGCCACGCTATCTTGGGCTTCGCCAGGAGTTTCTGAACCTCAAGTCGGTCGTCAACGGACAGGCTGCCAGAGTGCTTTTGCAGGCCGTTGCTGCGGCTGCCCCTTTCATGCTGGCCCAAAGGGTCAATGGCCAGTGGGGCTTTGACGGCGGGTATGCCGACAACGCCCCGATTCCACCTCAAACGGAAGAACAAAAGTCAAAGACCCTCGTCTTGCTGACCCGTCATTACCCTGACTTGCCGAGCGTCTTCGAATGGCATGGCCGGACTTACTGGCAGCCCAGTCAGAAGGTGCCCGTTTCAACTTGGGACTGCCGCCCAGGCACAACGGTAGACGACGCGTTTGAGCTTGGCTTTCGGGACTGCACAGGCATGGCATAACCATCGCCTGCGAACGCCCCTCCCCTTCAAATCGCCACCAGCTGCTGAATGTTCTTGGCCTTCATCTCGTTCCCTGGCCCGCTGGCGATCACTTCGCCGCGCTCCATGACCAGGTAGTCGTCGGCCAGTTCTTCGGCAAAGTCGTAGTACTGCTCGCACAGCAGGATCGCCATGCGCTGGCCTTGCAGGCCCACGTCGGCCAGTTGGCGGATGACGCGGCCAATGTCCTTGATGATGCTGGGCTGGATGCCTTCGGTGGGCTCGTCCAGAATCAAGAGGCGCGGCTTGGCGGCCAGTGCGCGGGCAATGGCCAGCTGTTGCTGTTGCCCGCCAGACAGATCCCCGCCGCGGCGGTGCAGCATTTGCTTGAGCACCGGAAAGAGCTGAAACAGTTCGGGCGGGATGGGCGTGCCGCCGGGCTGTGTGGCCAGGCCCATGCGCAGGTTGTCTTCGACCGTGAGGCGGGCAAATATTTCGCGGCCCTGGGGCACGTAGCCAATGCCTGCCGCTGCGCGTTCGTAGGGCTTGGCTTTGCGGATGTCCTGCCCGGCGAGTGTGACGCTGCCGCTCTTGATGGGCACCAGGCCCATCAGGCTTTTGAGCAGCGTGGTCTTGCCCACGCCGTTGCGGCCCAGCAGCACCGTCACGCGGCCCTGGGCGGCGCTCAGGCTCACGTCGCGCAGGATGTGCGAGCCGCCGTAGTACTGGTGAATGTTTTTGACTTCTAGCATCTTGTCCCTCTTCAGCGGCCCAGATAGACCTCGATCACCCGCTCGTCGGCCTGCACCTGGTCGAGCGTGCCCTGGGCCAGCACCGAGCCGTCGCACAGCACGGTGACGATGTCGGAGATGGTGCGGATGAAGCTCATGTCGTGCTCCACCACCATCAGCGAATGCTTGCCCTTGAGGCTCAAAAACAGCTCGGCCGTGCGTTCGGTTTCGTGGTCGGTCATGCCGGCCACGGGCTCGTCCAGCAGCAGCAGCTTGGGGTCTTGCATGAGCAGCATGCCGATCTCCAGCCACTGCTTCTGGCCGTGGCTCAGCACCCCCGCTTGCGTGCCCACCTGGTCGGCCAGGTGGATGGTGTGCAGCACCTCGGCCAGGCGGTCGCTTTGGACCGAGTCGAGTTTGAAGAACATCGAAGCTTTGACGCCCTTGTGGGTCTTGAGCGCGAGTTCGAGGTTTTCAAACACGCTGAGCTGCTCGAACACCGTGGGCTTCTGGAACTTGCGGCCGATGCCCAGCTGGGCGATCTCGGGTTCGTTGTGGCGCAGCAGGTCGATGGTGCTGCCAAAGTACACCGTGCCTTCGTCGGGCCGGGTCTTGCCGGTGATGATGTCCATCATCGTGGTCTTGCCCGCGCCATTCGGCCCGATGATGCAGCGCAGCTCGCCCGGTGCAATGTCGAGCGACAGCTTGTTGATGGCCTTGAAGCCGTCAAAGCTCACGCTCACGTCTTCCAGGTACAGGATGCGGCCGTGGCTGGTGTCCACTTCGCTGCGGTCGTGCAGCACGCGGCCGTAGCCTGCGCCCCGCCCACCCGACTCAGTGGCCGTGGCCAGCATTTCGGCGTGGTGTTGGACGCGCTCGGCGCCGCGTTTCATGAGGTCGGGCGTCATGCCGCACCCCCTTTGCGTTTGAATTTTTCCATCAGACCCACCACACCGTTCGGCAAATACAGCGTCACGACAATGAACAAGGCCCCCAGAAAGTACAGCCAGAACTCGGGCGCGGTCACCGTGAGCCAGCTCTTGGCACCGTTGACCAGAAAGGCGCCAACGATCGGCCCGATCAAACTGGCCCGGCCGCCCACGGCTGCCCAGACGGCGATCTCGATCGAGTTGGCCGCACTCATCTCGCCCGGGTTGATGATGCCGACCTGCGGCACATACAGCGCCCCCGCCACACCGCACATCACCGCCGAGATGACCCAGATGCTGAGCTTGTAGGGCAGCGGCGAATAGCCCGAGAACATCACGCGGCTCTCGGCATCGCGGATGGCCTGCAGCACGCGGCCGTACTTGCTGGTCACCAGCCAACGGGCAAACAGGAAGCAGCCCAGCAGCGTCAGCCCCGTGAGCACGAACAGCGCCATGCGCATGCTCGGCGTCGCAATCGGCATACCCAAAATCCGCTTGAAGTCGGTGAAGCCGTTGTTGCCGCCAAAGCCCGTCTCGTTGCGGAAGAACAGCAGCATGGCCGCGAAGGTCATGGCCTGGGTGATGATGGAAAAGTACACCCCCTTGATGCGCGAACGGAAGGCAAAGTAGCCAAACACGCCTGCGATCACGCCGGGCACCAGCACCACGAGCAGCAGGGTGGCCGCAAAGCTGTCGGACAACGCCCAGTGCCAGGGCAGTTCTTTCCAGTCCAGAAAGACCATGAAGTCCGGCAAGTCGCTCTGGTACTGGCCGTCGCGGCCAATCTGGCGCATCAGGTACATGCCCATCACATAGCCGCCCAGCGCAAAGAACAGGCCGTGGCCCAGCGACAGGATGCCGGTGTAGCCCCAGATCAGGTCCATGGCCAGCGCGCAGATGGCGTAGCACATGATCTTGCCGATCAGTCCAATGGCGTAGTCGCTCAGGTGCAGGGCGCTGCCCGCAGGCACCAGCAGGTTGAGTACGGGTGCCAGCACGCCCACGGCGAGCAGGCACACGAGGAAAGCTGTCCAGGCTTTGCGGGTCAGCAAGGCGGGGGCGGTGGGGAGTTGGAGTGGCTTGTTCATGTTCATGCCTCCGCGCTGCGGCCCTTCATGGCAAAGATGCCTTGAGGACGTTTTTGAATGAACACGATGATGAAAACCAGCACCGCGATCTTGGCCAGCACCGCGCCGGTCCAGCCCTCCAGCAGTTTGTTGACCAGGCCCAGGCCGAGCGCCGCGTACACGGTGCCGGCCAGCTGGCCCACGCCACCCAGCACCACCACCATGAAGGAGTCCACGATGTAGCTCTGGCCGAGGTCAGGGCCGACGTTGCCGATCTGGCTGAGCGCGCAGCCCGCCAGCCCGGCAATGCCGGATCCCAGCGCAAAGGCGTAGGTGTCGATGCGGGCGGTGTTGATGCCCATGCACGAGGCCATGGGGCGGTTTTGCGTGACGCCGCGGACGAACAGACCCAGGCGGGTTTTGGCGATCAACAGTGACATGCCCAGCAGCACCGCTGCGGCAAAGCCGATGATGAGCACGCGGTTCCAGGGCAGTTGCAGGTTGGACATGAGCTGCACCGAGCCGCTCATCCACGAGGGGTTTTCCACGCCCACGTTTTGCGCACCAAACAGACTGCGCACCGCCTGCATCAGCACCAGGCTGATGCCCCAGGTGGCCAGCAGGGTTTCCAGCGGGCGACCGTAGAGGTGCTTGAGGATGCTGCGCTCCATCAGGGCGCCGACCAGGGCCGAGGTGATGAAGGCCACCGGCAGCGCGGCCAGCAAGTAAAAGTCGAAAGCGCCCGGCAGGTAGTGGCGAAACGCCACCTGCACCACGTAGGTGGCATAGGCACCGATCATCATGAGTTCGCCGTGGGCCATGTTGATCACGCCCATCAGGCCATAGGTGATGGCCAGACCAAGGGCGACCAGCAACAGGATGGAGCCCAGGCTTGCGCCCGTGAAGAGCTGGCCCAGGCGATCGCCCCAACGCAGGCTGTCCTGCACCTTGGCGATGGCGAGCTTGAGGGCCGATTGCACGGCCACATCGGTTTCGGCAGACAGTTGCTGGTTGAGCAGCTGCAGCACTTCGGGCTGGGTGCTGTCGGCCAGGGTCTTGGCGGCACTCAGGCGCAGGGCGGCATCGGCGTGGCTGAGCTGGGCAGCGGCCAGCGCTTGCTTGAGCAGGGCCAGCACCTTGGCGTCTTTTTCAACGGCCAGGGCTTTTTCGAGCACGGGCGCGCGGCTGGCATCGGGTTCCTTGAGCAAGGCCATCGCCGCCTGCTGGCGCAGCGAAGCGTCGCTGCTGAAGAGTTTGAGGGCGGCCAGCGCGGTGTCGATCTCGCCGCGCAGGCGGTTGTTGAGCATGACGTCTTCGGCGTCTGGCGGCACCTCCACGGCCTGGCCGCTCACCGGGTCCTGGCCTTTGCCGTCCTTGACCACCAGCACCTTGCCTGCCGCCACTTTGACAGCGTCGTCGGTCAGGGCCTGCAAAAAGGCAGCCGTTTTCTCATCGCCCTGCGCCACGGCCTTGGCCAGCGCTTCAATGCGGGCATCGCTTTCACCCACCGCCATGCCCAGGGCTTCGTCGGCCGTCAGGGCATGGGCGTTGCAGGTCAGCAGCGCGCCAAGCACCACAGCCCAACTTGTCATCCATCGTCTCATCGTGTTGATCCGGTTGCGGGTGCCCCAGGCACCCCGTAAAAAAAGGGGGAAGACCTGCGCCCTCCCCCTTTGTGGGACGCATGAAGCGAATTACTTCTTCACAGGCTCGTCAGGCTTGCCTTCGTTGCCCGCGATGAAGGGGCTCCAGGGCTTGGCCTTGACGGGACCGGGTGTCTTCCAGACCACGTTGAACTGGCCGTCGGCCTTGATCTCGCCGATGAACACCGACTTGTGCAGGTGGTGGTTCTTCTCGTCCATCTTGCTGGTGATGCCGGACGGTGCCTTGAAGGTCTGACCCGCCATGGCCTTGATCACGGCGTCCACATCGGTGGTCTTGGCTTTTTCAACGGCCTGCTTCCACATGTGGATGCCGATGTAGGTGGCTTCCATTGGGTCGTTGGTCAGGGGCTTGTCCTTGTGACCGGCGATGTTCTTGGCCTTGGCGTAGGCGGACCACTTCTGGATGAACTCGTCGTTGGCCGGGTTCTTGATGCTCATGAAGTAGTTCCAGGCGGCCAGGTGACCGACCAGGGGCTTGGTGTCCACCCCGCGCAGCTCTTCTTCACCCACGCTGAATGCGACCACCGGCACGTCCTTGGCCTTCAGACCGGCGTTGCCCAGTTCTTTGTAGAAAGGCACGTTGGAGTCGCCGTTGATGGTGGAGACCACGGCGGTCTTGCCACCGGCGCTGAATTTCTTGATGTCGGCCACGATGGTCTGGTAGTCAGAATGGCCAAAGGGGGTGTACTTCTCGTCGATGTCCTTGTCGGCCACGCCCTTGCTCTTGAGGTAGGCGCGCAGGATCTTGTTGGTGGTGCGGGGGTACACATAGTCGGTGCCCAGCAGGACCCAGCGCTTGGCAGCGCCGCCGTCTTTGCTCATCAGGTAGTCCACCGCAGGAATGGCCTGCTGGTTGGGCGCGGCGCCGGTATAGAACACGTTCTTGCTCAGTTCTTCACCTTCGTACTGCACCGGGTAGAACAGCAGGCCGTTGAGTTCTTCCACCACCGGCAGCACCGACTTGCGGCTCACCGAAGTCCAGCAACCGAAGATGACCGAGACCTTGTCTTGGGTGAGCAGCTGCTTGGTTTTTTCGGCAAACAGCGGCCAGTTGGAGGCGGGGTCCACCACCACGGGTTCGAGCTTCTTGCCCAGCACGCCACCCTTGGCGTTGATTTCGTCGATGGCCATGAGCACGGTGTCCTTGAGGACCGTCTCGGAAATGGCCATGGTGCCCGACAGGCTGTGCAGCACACCGACCTTGATGGTGTCTGCGGCTTGTGCTTGCAGCGTGAAGGACAGCGAGCCAGCGGCCACGGCTGCAGCCAGGGCCAGGGTCTTGAGGTTGCCACGACGGTTCATCATGTGATCACTCCAGTGAGGAAGGTTTTGAAAAAATGTGGGCGGGATCGCCTACCCATCTCCCTCTTCGCAAGGGCTGTGCCAGCTTTTTCAAACCGTGTGCGCACCAGCAAATGGCATGGCGCAGTGCAGCGTTTTCCACAGAACTTTTCAAAGCCGCATATAAATGCACACGCAACGGGGCACACTCCTTGCATGCACTTCTTTCAAGCGCACAACAACCGAACTTCACGCACCAAAATGGAACTCACACCCCGCGAAAAAGACAAGCTGCTGATCTTCACGGCAGCACTGCTGGCCGAGCGCCGCCAGGCCCGTGGCCTCAAGCTCAACTACCCCGAAGCGGTGGCGCTGATCAGCGCCGCCGTCATGGAAGGCGCACGCGACGGCAAGACCGTGGCCCAGCTCATGAGCGAAGGCCGCGCCGTCCTCACGCGTGCCGACGTGATGGACGGCGTGGCCGACATGATCCCGGACATCCAGGTCGAAGCCACCTTCCCCGACGGCACCAAACTGGTGACCGTGCACCAACCCATTGTTTGAAGCCCCAGGAACATGCACATGAACACCCGATACCTCGCCATTCTTCTTTCTGGTGCACTGACCCACCTCGGTGCATTCGCGCACGAGGGCCATGGCCTGCCCGGCAGTACCCATTGGCACGCCACCGACACGCTGGGTTTTGTGGCACTGGCCGCTGTGGCCGTGGCTGTGTGGTTCATTGGCAAGGGCAAATGACATGCAACCCGGAGAACTGCTCATCGACGAAGGCGTACATGCCCTCAACCCCGGCCGGCGCACGCTGACGCTGCTGGTCAAAAACGCGAGCGACCGGCCCATTCAGGTCGGCTCGCACTACCACTTTGCAGAAACCAATGCCGGCCTGGACTTTGACCGCACGGCCGCACGCGGCATGCGGCTGAACATCGCGGCGGGCACGGCGGTGCGCTTTGAGCCCGGCCAGCAACGCACGGTGGAACTGGTGGACTATGCGGGCGACCGCGTGGTGTTTGGCTTCCGTGGACTGGTTCAAGGAGCGCTTTGACATGGCAACGATTGGAAAACGCGCTTACGCCGAAATGTTCGGCCCCACCGTGGGCGACCGCGTGCGGCTGGCCGACACCGAACTCGTGATCGAGGTCGAAAAAGACTTCACGCTGCAGGCCGGCGGCTATGGCGAAGAAGTCAAGTTCGGTGGTGGCAAAACCATCCGCGACGGCATGTCGCAAAGCCAGCGCACCCGCGCCCAAGGCGCGGTGGACTGCGTGCTGACCAACGCGCTCATCGTGGACCACTGGGGCGTGGTCAAAGCCGACATCGGCCTGGTGGGCAGCCGCATCGCAGCCATTGGCAAGGCAGGCAACCCCGACACGCAACCGGGGGTGGACATCGTCATTGGCCCGGGCACCGAGGTCATCAGCTGCGAAGGCCTGATCGTCACCGCAGGCGGCGTGGACACGCACATCCACTTCATTGCCCCCCAGCAGATCGACGAGGCGCTGGCCAGCGGCGTCACCACCATGCTGGGCGGCGGCACCGGTCCGGCCACCGGCACCTTTGCCACCACCTGCACGCCCGGCCCCTGGAACATCGAACGCATGCTGCAGGCGGCCGACGCCTTCCCGATGAACCTGGGCTTTCTGGGCAAGGGCAATGCCGCGCGGCCCGAGGCCTTGCGCGAGCAAATCGCGGCGGGTGCCATCGGCATGAAGCTGCACGAGGACTGGGGCACCACGCCCGCCGCCATCGACAACTGCCTGAGCGTGGCCGAAGAGACCGACACGCAGGTGGCCATCCACACCGACACGCTCAACGAATCGGGCTTTGTGGAGGACACCGTGGCCGCCTTCAAGGGCCGCACCATCCACACCTTCCACACCGAAGGCGCGGGGGGCGGGCACGCGCCCGACATCCTCAAGGTGGTGGGCGAAGCCAATGTGCTGCCCTCGTCCACCAACCCCACCCGGCCCTACACCGTCAACACGCTCGACGAGCATGTGGACATGCTGATGGTCTGCCACCACCTCGATCCGGCGATTGCCGAAGACCTGGCCTTTGCCGAAAGCCGCATCCGCAAGGAAACCATTGCGGCCGAGGACATCCTGCACGACCTGGGCGCCATCAGCATGATGAGCAGCGACAGCCAGGCCATGGGCCGCGTGGGCGAAGTCATCATCCGCACCTGGCAGACGGCGCACAAGATGAAGGTGCAGCGCGGCAAGCTGGACGGCGACACCGACCGCCACGACAACGCCCGCGTCAAGCGCTACATCGCCAAGTACACGATCAACCCGGCGATTGCCCACGGCATCAGCCACGAGGTCGGCAGCGTCGAGGTGGGCAAATGGGCCGATCTGGTGATCTGGAAACCGGCCTTCTTCGGCATCAAACCCGCCATCGTCATGAAGGGTGGCTTCATCGCGCTGGCGGCCATGGGCGACCCGAATGCGTCCATCCCCACCCCGCAGCCGGTGCACTACCGGCCCATGTTCGGCAGCTTTGGCGGCGCGCTGGCCAAAGGTTCGCTGACCTTTGTGTCGCAGGCCGGCCTGCAGGCGGGCGTGGGCGAGCGCTACGGCCTGGCCAAAACGCTCTCGGCCGTGAAGAACATCCGCAGCGTGGGCAAAAAGGACATGGTCCACAATGCCTACGCGCCCCGCATGGAGGTGGATGCCCAGACCTATGTGGTGCGCGCCGACGGCCTGCTGCTGACCTGCGAAGCCGCGGCCAGCCTGCCCATGACCCAACGCTACTTTTTGTTCTGATGCTGATCTGCTCCAAACGCATGCCCCAGGCCAAGGGCCTGGCCAAAGTCCTGGTCCAACGCGCGGCTGTGCTCACGCTGGACTGGGACACCCGCCAGAAAAGCCGCTTTGACGCCACCGACAGCACCGGTCGCCCGCTGGGTGTGTTTTTGCCGCGCGGCACCGTGGTGCGCGGCGGCGATGTGCTGGTGGCCGAAGACGGCTCGCTGGTGCGCGTCGAGGCCGCACCGCAGACGGTGCTGCGCATCACGGCCTGCGACGAGCACGGTTCCCCCTTTGACCTGATGCGTGCCGCCTACCACCTGGGCAACCGCCATGTGCCCATCGAGCTGCAGCCCGACCACCTCAAGATCGAGCCCGACCACGTGCTGGCCGAGATGCTGCGCGCCATGCACATGACGGTGGCCGAGGTGCAGGAACCGTTCGAGCCCGAAGGCGGCGCCTATGGTGACAACGCCATGATGGGCCATGACCATGGCCATTCACATGCGCACACCCACGAGCACACGCACCACGACGGCTGCTGCGGGCACGACCACACGCATGGCCACTGACACCCCGACCCTGCTGCAGCTGATCTGGCTCGCGTCCCCCGCCTTGCCGGTGGGCGGCTTCTCGTATTCAGAGGGGCTGGAAGCCGCGATCGACCAGGGGCTGGTGCACAACGAAGCCAGTTGCACCGGATGGTTGACCGACCAGCTGCTGCTCACGCAGGCACGTGGCGACATGGCGGCCATGGCGCAGGCCGTGCCTGCCTGGCAGGCGATGGACACGGCGCGGCTGCAGCAACTCAATGCCTGGGTGCTGGCCACCCGCGAAAGCAGCGAGATGCGCCTGCAGACGGTGCAGATGGGCAAGTCCTTGCTGGACTGGCTGCGCAACCTGCAGGGCCACTGCCCGGCCAGCCCAGAGGCGCTGCAATGTCTGGCCGCCCTGCCCCCGACCTACCCGCTGGCCTACGCGCTGGCACTGGGCAGTACGCAGGCTCCGCTCGACCAGGCACTGCAGGCCTACGCCTTTGGCTGGGCGGAGAACATGACCCAGGCCGCCCTGAAAGCCGTGCCGCTGGGCCAGAGCAGCGGCCAGCGCATGCTGGCGGTGCTGGCCCGAACCATTCCTGAAGCGGTGCAAACCGCCCTCACCCGCACCGACGAGACGCGCCAGGCCTTCAGCCCCATGCTGGCCATCCTCTCCTCGCGCCACGAAACCCAATATTCACGCCTCTTCCGATCATGACTCCACTTCACCACATCCCCAACCGCACCAAAAAACTGCCGCCCCTGCGCGTGGGCATTGGCGGGCCGGTGGGTTCGGGCAAGACCACCCTGCTGGAAATGCTGTGCAAGCACATGCGCGAAAAATGGGACCTGATCGCCATCACCAACGACATCTACACCAAGGAAGACCAGCGCCTGCTCACGGTGAGTGGTGCGCTGGCGGCCGAGCGCATCATGGGCGTGGAGACCGGTGGCTGCCCGCACACCGCCATCCGCGAGGACGCGTCGATCAACCTCGAAGCGATTGACCGCATGCTGGCCAAGTTCCCGAATGCCGACATCGTGTTCATCGAGAGTGGTGGCGACAACCTGGCCGCCACCTTCAGCCCCGAGCTGAGCGACCTGACGATCTACGTGATCGATGTGGCCGCTGGCGAAAAAATCCCGCGCAAAGGCGGCCCCGGCATCACCAAGAGCGACCTGTTCGTCATCAACAAGACCGACCTGGCCCCGCACGTGGGCGCCGACCTGGAAGTGATGAAGCAGGACACCGCCCGCATGCGCCCCAACACCGAAACACGCCCCTGGGTGATGACCAACCTCAAGACCCTGCAGGGCCTGGCCGAGGTGGTGGCCTTCATTGAAAAGCGCGGCATGCTGGGCAGTGCCTGAGGCTCAGAAACGCAGCCGCGCCGTGAGCCGGACGGTGCGCGGTTCGGTGGGGTGGACATGCAGGTCTTGCACACCGGCGGTCTCGCCCGCCACGCGCGAGGTGTAGAAGTAGGCGATGTCCTGGTTCTGGCGGTTCGTGAGGTTGAGCACATCGAGGGCCAGGTCCAAATCGCTCGAAAGCTGACGGGCCACGCGCAGATTGACCATGGTGCTGGCGACCGAGCGCACCCTGTTGTCTTCGGTCAAAGGCGCAGCGCCGATGCAGCGCAGACCCAGCGCTGCCGACCACGGTCCCAGCTGCCGCCAAACCAGGCTCAGGTGGGCCACCTTCTGCACCGCGTTGGCGATGAAGGGGCCAGCCGGGTCGTTGTCGGCGTAGCGCGGCCGCGTCCAGGCGAGGTTGGCGTCCAGCCAGAAATGCTCGCTGGGCGTCCAGTGGTGGCTCCACTCGACACCGCTGCGCCGGCTGGGGCGCCCGGCCACGGTGCTGCCGGCATCGCCCACATAGACCAGCTCGGAATCGAAGTCCAGGCGCCAGAACGCCAATGTGGTCTGCAAATCTGGCACGAGCTGCGACTTCAGGCCCACCTCCTGCCCGCGCGAGCCCACCAGCCCGGGCACCGCCTGCACGGGCAAGCCCGTGCGTGGATCGACCTTGGCCGTGGTGCCACGCGCATCGTTGCTGTGAAAACCCCGGCCCGCGTTGACGAAGAACTCGGTCTTTTGCCACGGCCCCAAAATCAGCGACAGCTTGGGCGAGATTTTGAAAGCGCTGGCCGCGCCCGAGTTTGACGCCTGCACATGACTGGCCACCCGCACCTGGAACGGGTCGGCACGCAGCCCAGCCACCGTGCGCAGCCAAGGTCGCCAAGTCACTGCGTTTTCGCCATACACGCCCAGCGCGGTCTGGCGCACATCGTCGTCGCGCACGGTGGTCTGGACCTGGCGCAAGACGGTGTCGTACAGGCCCACGCGGATGCGGTCCTGACGCCACTGCAGGCCCAGGCTGTTTTGCATGCTTTGGCCCTCGCTCAACGGGGCCAGCCACAGGCGCTCGAGCTTGCCACCGAACACCGTGCGCTGATCGGTCTGCGCGAACTGGTCATTGGCGCGCTCCAGGCTGTAGGTGAAATTTGAAAACAGCTTCAGGTCATAGCGCATCACATACCACTGGGCGCGCGTCACCGCGTGCTCGCTGCCTTGGTGCCAGGTGCCCGAGAGGCTGGTGCGCTGCGTGCTGGCGCCATCACTGGGGTCAAGCGAATCGAAGCGGCCAAAAGGCTGGCCCTGGTAGTTGCCGGCATCGATCAGGCGCTGCGGCACCTGGTCGGTGGCGCGCCAATGCGCTTGGTAGGCCGACAGGCTGGTGCTCCAACCCTCGCGTGGGCTGCCGCCGCTCAGGATGAACTGGGCGTTGGTTTTGCGCAGGCCCTCGGACACGGTCCACGGTCCCTCGTTGTTCAGGCGCTCCAACGCTGTGAGCAAACTCACGCCCTCGCCCACCGCATGCGATTCGGCCACCAGGGCACGCAGGTGGCCGCGCTGGCCAATGCCGACCTCGGCCAGTGGCCGATCCAGCCGTGTGCGGTAGGCGATGTGGGCCGACCCCGCCGAAGAAAAATCGCCCTCGGAGGCGAAGTACGGGCCTTTGCGGTAGTCGATGCGGCTGACCAACTCGGGGATCAGCACATTCAAGTCGCTGTAACCCTGCCCGTGGGCATGCGTGGGCAAGTTGATGGGCACACCATTGACCGTGGTGGCAAAGTCGGTGCCGTGGTCCAGGTTCATGCCCCGCAGGAAATACTGGTTGGCTTTGCCGTCGCCCGAGTGCTGGGTGACCACCATGCCCGGCACGTATTCCAGAACTTCTGCCGGGCGCAACAGGGCTCGGCTGCGCAATAGCGCCGAGCCGATCACGCCCTGGCTGGCGGCTTCGCTCGTTCCAATGGCATTGTCGTAGTGGCCAACGACTTCCATGACGGGCAATTCCTGCCCCAAAGTGGGTGTTGCGCACCACGCCAGTGCAAAGTAAAAGCCGAACAGGGCAAAACGGGGCGTCATGCACCGATAAAGGCAAATTCAATGCCAGTCGCCGCTGCATTAAAGTGGCGCCTGCACCAACCTTGCAAGAGAAAACCATGAACGTCTACGACACCCTGAAATCCCTGAACATCGAACTGCCCCCCGTGGCCGTGCCCGCTGCCGCCTATGTGCCCTTTGTGCAGACCGGCAATCTGGTCTTCCTGTCCGGCCACATTGCCAAAAAAGACGGCAAGCCCTGGGTGGGCCAGTTGGGCAAGAACATCAGCACCGCCGAGGGTCAGCAGGCCGCGCGCGCCGTGGCCATTGACCTGATGGGCACGCTGCACGCGGCCGTGGGCGACCTGAACAAGGTCAAGCGCATCGTCAAGGTGATGAGCCTGGTCAATTCGACCGGCGACTTCACCGAGCAGCACCTGGTGACCAATGGCTGCAGCGAGCTGCTGGGCCAGGTGTTTGGCACCGCAGGCGCACACGCCCGCAGCGCCTTTGGCGTGGCGCAGATCCCGCTGGGTGCCTGCGTCGAGATCGAGCTGATCGCAGAGGTGGCCTGATTTGCGCATGCAATCGGTTGAACTCAAGCACGCCTACCGCCTGCTCAACCACGGCCCCACCGTGCTGGTGGGCAGCCATCACGCAGGTCGCAGCAACGTCATGGCCGCAGCCTGGGCCATGCCGCTGGACTTTGACACACCCAAAATCGCGGTCGTGATCGACAAGGCCACGCTCACACGCGAGCTGGTCGAGGCCTCGGGTGTGCTCAGCATCAATGTGCCTTGCGTGGCGCAAGCTGAATTCACGCGCGCCGTGGGCGGCGAAAGTGGCAAAGACCACCCCGACAAGCTGCAGCGCTGTGGCGTGCGCTTTGTACCCGGCCCGGCCACCGGCACGCCCTTGGTGGACGGCTGCACCGCCCAGCTCGAATGCCGGGTGCTGCCCGCCACCGCGCATGTGGCTGGACCGCATGATTTGATCCTGGCCGAGGTGCTGGGCGCCTGGGCCGATGCGCGGGTGTTCAGCCAGGGCCGCTGGCATTTTGAAGATGCACCGCCCGAACTGCGCAGCCTGCACCATGTGGCGGGTGGTTTTTTCTACGCCACAGGCGAGGCCGTGCCTGCCAAGGGCTGACGACGCTCAAAGCTGGGGGACAGGCGCGTCCATGTCCAGCCCGGCAAACTCGAAGCCACGCCGGTGGTCGGCCAGGTGCTTGCGTGTCCAGGCCACCGCCGACTCGGCGTCCTGCTGGCGCAAGGATTCCAGCACGTGGCGGTGTGCCTCCAGCAGGCGTGCGCCCGACTGCGGCAGGCGCGGTGCAATGGCGGCGTAGCCCGCATGCATCAGCAAACTGACCGGGGCGCGGGCCAGCAACAAGGCCTGGTTGTGCGCAGCCTCGGCCACGATGGCCTGAAACGCGATGGTGACCTGCACCGGCGACTGGCCGGCATCGACCAGGGCCTGGGTCTGTGCCAGGTTGTCTTGCAGGCGCTGCAGTTGTTCGCTGCTGATGCGCTCGGCCGCCAGGCGTGCGCACAGGGGCTCCAGGGTGGAGGCGACTTCCCACACCTCGCGGAAGGTGACTTGTTGCTGGCGCAAGGCGCGCTGGGCGGCCTGCGCCAGCTCGCCGGGTTGCGGCAAGGTGACGAGCAGTTTTTTGCCACTGCGCTGGACCAGGCCTTCTTGCTCCAGCTGGCGCAAGGCTTCGCGCACGGTGGAGCGGTGCACCGCAAACTGGACCGACAAATCGGCCTCGATGGGCAAGGCATCGCCCGCACGCAACGCACCGCCCACGATGCGTTGGCGCAGCTGGTCGCTGACCTGGCGGTAGGCGGGCAAAGCGCGTGTTTTATCGGTCATGGGGCCTGGTGAATCAAAAGGGCCTGCAGCGCAGGCCCTTGGATTGTGCCTTGGCGGGCAAACCCTGGCCGCTCAGTCGGCGGTGAAGCCCGAAGCCTTGATGACCGGCTCCCACTTGCGGATCGATGCGTTCTGGCGGTCCACCAATTCCTGCACCGACTTGCCCACCGGGATGTAGCCCATGCCGGTCAGTTTTTCCTTCACGTCGGGCATGGCCATGACTTTGGCCAGGGCTTTGTTCCAGGCGTCCACCGCGTTGGCAGGCGTGCCGGCGGGAGCGTAGAGCGCGTTGAAGCCCGCGCCGCTGATGGCCGGAAAGCCCAACTCGGCAAAGGTCGGCACTTCAGGCGCTTGCGGGATGCGCTGCTCGGTGGAGACCGCCAGCATCTTGATCTTGCCGGCCTTGTGGTTTTCCACCTGGCTGCTGGCCACATCGATGGAGGCACTGATCTGCCCGCCCATCAGGGCCAGGTTGATCGGGGCGCTGCCCTGGAAGGGCACATTCTGCATCGGCACGCCAATGGCGTTGCCCAGCAGGATGCCGAAAAAGTGGTGCGGTGCGCCCAGGGCAGGAATGCCGTAGTTGGCATCCTTGGGGTTGGCCTTGGCCCAGCTCACGTACTCGGCCCAGGTGTTGGCCTTGGGCGCGGTGCCCACGGCAAAGCTGAAGGCGAATTCGGCGGCCGTACCGATCGGCACCAGGTCCTTCTTGGGGTCGTAGTTCAGCTTCTTGTAGGTGAAGGGGTACAGGGCGGTGAGCGCATCCGGGCCGAGCATGACCACACTGCCGTCGGCAGGGGACGCCTTGAGCGCGTCCACCGCGATGCGGCCACCCGCGCCGGTCTTGTTGTCCACCACGATGGGGCGGTTCAGCTCGGTCTTGGCCTTGTCGGCGATCAGGCGGGCGATGGCGTCAAACGAGCCACCGGCCGGAAAGCCAACGATGATTTTGGCGGGCGGGCCGTCCTGGGCCTGGCTGGCCAGGGTGGACAGGCCCAGCAGGCTGGCAAGCAGACCGTGGGTGATGCGGCGGCGGGAAGCGAATTTCATGGAGTTCTCCGTGGGGGTTGTCAGAAAAAAAGATCAGTGATGGAAGTCGGGCTGGCAACCCTGCGCGATGGCCCAACCCCAGTTCGCCACCGGTTCGGCCATGGCCGCGATCTCTCGGGCGGTGGTGTTGGACGCAACACCTGCGCGTTCGCGCTGGCCAATGCCCAGCAGGATGGCCGAGAGGCGAAACAGGTTGAAGGCCAGGTAAAACGGCCAGTGCGCCTGCACGGTGGGCAGGTCCAGCTGCATGCGCGCGCAATAGGCCGCCACATAGTCCTTCTCCTGGGGCAATCCCAGTACGGCCAGGTCCTGGTCGCCGTAGCCACGTAAGATGCCCGAGGGCATGTGCCACGCCAGCGTGCTGTAGGACAGATCGCTCAAGGGGTGGCCCAGCGTGGCCAGCTCCCAGTCCAGCACGGCCACCACTTCGGGCCGCGTGGGGTGGAACATCAGGTTCTCGATGCGGTAGTCACCGTGGGTGATGCAGGTGCGTTGCGCCCCATCGCCACCTGCCGGGATGTGCTGCGGCAGCCACTGTGCCAGCTGGTCCATGGCGGCCAGCGGCGCCGACCTCGCGGCCTCGTACTGCTGCGTCCAGCGGCGGATCAGGCGGGTGTAAAACGCCTCGTGGCGGCCAAAATCACTCAGGCCGCGCGCGCGCCAGTCCACGGCATGCAGCTGGGCCAGCACATCGCAGGCGGCCTCAAAGTAGGCGGCCCGTTCTGGCTGCGGCACCTCGGGCAAGGTCGCATCCCGAAAAATGCGGCCCTCCACAAAGTCCATCAGGTAAAAGGCCACGCCGATCACCGACTCGTCTTCGCACAGCGCGTGCACCCTCGGCACCGGGACACCGGTGCCCTGCAGGGCGTTCAGCACACGGTATTCGCGCTCGATGGCGTGGGCCGAAGGCAGGAGTTGCGCGGCGGGCGCGGGCTTGGCGCGCAGCACCCAGGCCTGTGCCCCGGCACGCAATTGCCACGACGGATTGGACTGCCCGCCGGCCATGCGTTCGGCCTGCAGCGCGTCGGCACGCTGCAGCAGGCCTTGGCCCACCATCCACTGCGCCAGCTGCAAAAGCGGCACGCCACCCGGCCCCATGACGTCATGGGGCGCGAGACTGGCGGAAGCTTGGCCGGGGTGTTTTTTGCTTTGCATTCCGAAAATTGTCGGACACTGAAAGCCAATACACAGCCGTAAAAACCCTAAATCAGCTAAAAATCAAATAATTGTCCGACAATTAAGCATCAGCGGTCAGGCAAGACCGCTGACAAAACCAAGGGCTTCAGAGCATGTTGCCCAGGGTGTGCCCGTACCAGCGCAGGTCTTCCTGCCACAAGCCCAGGCGGCGCTCGTTGTCGTCGATCTGGGTCTGCACCAGATGGCCTTCGGGGCCTTTTTTGTAGTCGAACTGCACGCTGATGGCTTCCAGCGGCTCGGTGTTGACCAGCATGAAACAAAGGTTGTCGATCAGCACCGGCGTCATGGCTTGCCCCTTGGCCTGCTGCCCGATGTATTGCGCCACGCTCTGGCCCATGCGGTTGGCCACATGGCCACTCTTGGGGTAATGGCCAAACTGCGGCGACACCGCGCCCACGCTGTCCCCGATCACAAACACCTGCGGGTCGTCTTGCAGGTTGTAGAACTCGGGGTGGACGTTGGCCCAGTTCGTGGGCTTGCCCTCGGCCGTCTTGCCAATGGCACCCAGCTTCCAGACCAGCTCGGCCGCCTGGTGGTGGCCCATGAAGATGGCGTCGTCGAATTGAAAGTCCCCTGCCCCGGTCTTGATGACCTTGTTGAAGGGATCGACCTCTTTGACCACCGCATTGGGCACATGCTCGATGGTGTCCGGGTACAGGTCTTCAAAGGCCAGTTTGTAACCCGCACCGATCGGCGCGATGCGTGGCTTGGGGTCGAGGATCAGAATCTTGCCAGGGATCTTGTGCTTCTGGAAATGCGAGGCGATCAGGCAGGCGCGCTCGTACGGTGACGGCGGGCAGCGGTGCGGCGGCGGCGGCAGCGTCATGACAAAGGTGCCGCCCTTGAATTCGTGGATCTTCTGTTTGAGCGCCAGGTGCTCAGCGCTGGGCACGTAGGCACTGGAGAAATGCGTCACTGTTTGCGCAATGGCACGCTGGTCGTTGCCAAACCAGGGCTCGTAGCTCACGCGGATGCCGGCCGACACCACCAGCCAGTCGTAGTCCACGTGGCCACGGGCCGTGTGCACACGGCGCTTGTCACGGTCGATGTCCGTCACCTCGGTCTGCACAAAGGTGTAGCCATGGCGGCGGGCTGCGGCGGTGTACGAATGCTGCAAGAACTGCGTGTCCACCACGTCCACCAGCCATTTGTTGCTCAGGGGGCAAGACCAGAAAAACGGGTTCTTTTCGAGCAGCACCACTTCCAGATCGGGGGCGCTCTGGCGCAGGTGGCGGGCGGTGGTCAGCCCGCCCCAGCCGCCGCCAAGAATCACGACACGGCGTTTGCCGCTTTTGGGCAGCAGTTCGGAAGCGGGGCCAAGGATGAAAGGCTGGGCAGACAGGGGCAGCGCGCCAAACGCGCCCACGGCTGCCGCGCCCTGAAGCAGGGAACGGCGATGGAAGGTCATGCAAAGAACTCCAGATGTGAGGAAACACCTGTCGGCATACAAGAGGCAGCCAAAGCCGCCAATACCCCGAAGGCAGGTGACCCGCCGCAGGGGCGGCGGGTGCCTGGATGATAAGCGCGCAGACCTCGCGCACAATGGGCGTTGTCATTTCTGTCATTTGCACCCACCATGCCCCTGCAACGCCGCCAACTTGCCCTGGCCCTGGCCGCGACCCCCCTTGCGCCTGCGTCAGCCTGGAGCCAGTCCCTGCCGGACGAGGGCATCGACTACCTCACCCTTCCGGCGCCCTTGCCCACCCACAGTCCCGGCAAGATCGAAGTGCTGGAGTTCTTCCGTTATGGCTGCCCGTTTTGCAACAGCATGGAAGGCTTTTTGCAAGCTTGGAAATCCAGGCTTGCAGCCGATGTGGTGTTTCGCAAGGTGCCGGTGTCCTTTTTCAGCACCACACACCAGCAGCTGTACCTGACGTTGGTGCAGTTGGGCGAGGAGGCTCGACTGGGGCCGCAGGTGTTCGACACCATCCACCGCCAGCACCGCTCGCTCGAGATGCTGATGGAAATCTCTGAATGGGCCAGCCAGCAAGGTATTGCGGTGCCCCGTTTTGAGGCGGCATGGCATTCGAATGCCGTTCAGGCCGGGATCGAACAATCGAATGCAGAGGTGATGGCCTGGGGCGTTAAAAGCGTCCCGCAATTCGGTGTCAACGGGCGCCACCTCACTTCCCCGGCCATGGTCGGCGGCAGCAACCAGCAGGCGCTGGACGTGGTGGACTGGCTGATCGCTCAGGAGCGCCGCGCACACCGCAGCTGAAAACGCCCCGGCTCAGTCCCCCGTGGCCTGACTTGCACGCCATTGGTCCACCTGGACTGACACGTCGCCGGGACGGCGCATCAGCACCACCGATGCGGGCAAGGACCGGCTGTGCGCCGCCGCCGCCGCCCCGCCAACCCAGAGCGCCACCCCCGCAGGCAATTGCTCCTGAAGCTGCTGCAGGCTGTCCAGCAGGTCACGCCGCGAGGCATAGGCACTGAAACTCAAGGCCAGCACATCGATGCGCAACTGCCGCACGGCCAGCACGATGTCGGCAATCGGGGTGGAGGTGCCCAGCACAAAGCGCACGCACGACTCCAGCGCCACATGGCATTCCGCCATCAGCAAGCCCAGGCCATGCTGTTCACCAGGGGTGGTGGTGAGCAGCACACGCGGACGCTGCTGCAGCGACTGGCCACTGACGTCCACCGAGGCAATCGCCTCGCGCAACACAGATTGCAGGGTCTCGGTAAACAGATGCTCCTGGTACACCGACACATCGCCCCGCAACCAGGCCTGGCCCACCAGCACGCACAGAGGGGCCACCAGCTGGTCCACCACCGTGCCCAGCCCCTGGCGCAGGATCTGCTGCTGCAAGGCCTGCCGGATCAGGTCAGTGCGGTCCGTGGCCAGCCACTGCACCCAGGCGTCCGCATCCGCCAGCTCTGCCTCCATCCGGACCGCCCGCTGGCGCACCGCTGGGGTGCCACTGTCGGACTCGGCCTGCAGCAAGGCCTGCAGCTGAACCAGCGGCAAGGCCACCACCTTGCCTGGCCGATGGCCGCAATCGAGCAGCCGTTTGAGCAAACGCAACCGCTGCACCTGGTCCTGGGGGTAGGCCCGCTCGCCCTGCGCATCGCGCAGCGGCACCGGAAAGCCATAACGCCTTTCCCAGACACGCAAGGCGTCCTTGCCCAGCCCGGTTTCGCGCTCGACTTCGGCTATCGACCAGGTCTGTTCTGTCATGGGCAAATCACCTTCCAGGAGGTTTGGCGGTGTGTTCATGGGCCTTTGCAATTTCTTGATGCGTTACTTTGATTTTGAAGAGATTGTGGCACTTTTGCCAGCATGGACAGGCTTAGCATACAATTTATTTGTCTAGGACAAAACAAGGAAGCGCCATGAAAGTTGCAGTGGTTGGTTCAGGCATCTCGGGGCTGGCCGCAGCCCATCGGCTGCGCGGGCATGCGCATGTCACCTTGTTTGAGGCCAACGACTACTTTGGCGGCCATACCCACACGGTCGACATCACGCTGCCAACCCCGCAGGGCATGACAAGCTGGGGCGTGGACACCGGCTTTCTGGTCTTCAATGAGCGCACCTACCCCCGGCTGATCGCCCTGCTGGCCGAACTGGACGTGGCCACGGCCCCTTCAGACATGTCCTTCTCGGTGCAGGTGCCCGGCGCACGCGGCCAGTCGGCTCTGGAGTGGAGCGGCAACAACCTGGCCACCGTGTTTGCACAAAAACGCAATCTGGCCAGCCCGCGTTTTCTGGGCATGCTGGCCGACCTGCTGCGCTTCAACCGCCTTTGCACCCGGCTGGCAGTGCAAGGCCGGGACAGTGAAATGACCGAACCGCTGGCGGACTTTCTGGAGCGGCACCGCTTCGGCCAGGCGTTTCGCGACTGGTATTTCCTGCCCATGCTGGGCTGCATCTGGAGCTGTCCGACCGACCAGATGCTGCTGTTCCCGGTTGCCACCATGATCCGCTTTTGCCATAACCACGGGCTGCTGCAGGTCAATGACCGCCCGCAGTGGCACACCGTGGTGGGGGGCGCAAGGCACTATGTCGACAAGATCATTGCCGCCCTGCCCGACACCCGGCTGCGCACCCCAGTGCGCCAGATCGAGCGAGACGCTGCTGGCGTGACACTGCATACCGACCTGGGCAGCGAACGCTTTGACCATGTGGTGCTGGCCACCCACTCCGACCAGTCATTGGCCCTGTTGCAGCGACCCAGCCGCGCCGAATCAGAGGTGCTGGGCGCCATCCGCTACCAGCCCAACCGTGCGGTGCTGCACACCGACACCTCGGTGTTGCCCCGCCGGCAGGCCGCCTGGGCTGCCTGGAACTACGAGCGCGCCGCCGACGACGGGCAGGAGTCCAGCCGCGTGTGCCTGCACTACCTGCTGGGCAAGCTGCAGCCCCTGCCTTTCGAGCAACCCATCATCGAGTCGCTCAACCCGGTGCGCGAGATCGCGGCCCATCGGGTGCTGGCCGAATTCGACTACAGCCACCCGGTCTTCGATCTGGCGGCCATTCAGGCGCAGCAGCACGTCGCCCAGTTGCAGGGCGTCGACCACACCTGGTATTGCGGCGCCTGGACCGGTTACGGCTTTCACGAAGATGGACTCAAATCGGGTCTGTCGGTGGCCGGTGCGCTGCTGGACCACACCCGCGAAGTGCGCAAGGTGGCGGCATGAGCATGGCCACCGTCGCCAGGATCGGTTTTGGCCTGGTGCGTCACACCCGCCTGCGGCCACGGCGGCATGCGTTTGCCTACGACACCTTCTTTCTGATGCTGCCCATGACCCGCCTGGCCGACAGCAGTGCCATGGGCAAGCTGGCCGTGAACCGGCGCGCGGCCATCAGTTTCCATGATGTTGACCACGGCGACGGTCGCGGCCCGGAACGCGGCGGCGCGCTGGGCTGGATGCACGAGATGCTGCAGCGCGAGGGCATCTCGGATGTGGATGGCGAAATCTGGCTGCACACCTACCCCCGGATGCTGGGCTACGCCTTCAAGCCGGTGAGCTTCTGGTATTGCCACCGCAGCGACGGCAGCCTGCGCGCCATCGTGGCCGAGGTAAACAACACCTTTGGCGAGCGCCACTGCTACCTGCTGGACAGCCCGCGCTACGGCGTCGAGCTGCAGGCACACAAGTGTTTCCACGTCTCGCCCTTCTGCAAGGTCGAGGGCCGCTACCGCTTTCGCTTCATGCGCACCGACCCTCGCGAGGACGGAGCGCAGCGCACCGTGGTGCGTGTCGACCATGACGATGCCACAGGCCCGCTGATCCAGACCAGCGTGAGCGGCAGGCTCGAACCGATCAGCCCCGCCACCCTGCGCAGGGCACTCTGGCACTACCCCGCCATGACGCTGATGGTCATGGCCCGCATCCATTGGCAGGCGCTGCAGCTGTGGCTCAAGCGCGCCCGTTTTTTCAGCAAGCCCCCCGCTCCCGAGCAATTTGTCACCCGACAGGCAGGACATTGACGCATGAACACCTTGACCGCCCCCGCACACACCCAGACCCATCTGCAGCTGCCTGACCGCACCCCAGTTGCAGCACGCACCGTCTTTCGACTGTTGCAGCAGCTGCGTCACGGCACGCTCACCCTGCACTTGCCCGACGGCCATGTGCAGACCGTTGGCGATGGCCAAGGCCCGCACCTGAGCGTGCACATGCACAACTGGAAGCCCTTTGCCGCCGCGCTGCGCTCGGGCGACATCGGCTTTGCCGAAAGCTACCTCGACGGCGACTGGAGCACCCCCCATCTGGCGCCCTTGCTGGGCTTGCTGCTGGCCAACCGCAAGACCCTCGATTCGGTGATCCATGGGTCATGGCGTGGCCGCCTGCTCTATCGCCTGCGCCACCTGCTCAACCGCAACACCAAAGGCAACAGCCGCAAGAACATCCACGCCCATTACGACCTGGGCAATGCCTTCTACAAGCTGTGGCTCGATGGCACGATGAACTACTCCTCTGCCCTGTTTCGTGGCGACACACAACTTGACATGCAGCAGGCCCAGGACGCCAAGGTGCGCCGTGCGCTGCACATGGCGGGCGTGAGGCGAGGCCACCGTGTGCTCGAAATCGGCTGTGGCTGGGGTGCCCTGGCCGAAAAAGCCACACAGGAATTCGACGCCCATCTGACCGGCGTAACCCTCTCGATCGAACAACTGGCCTGGGCCCAGGAGCGCCTGGCTCGCCAGGACCTGGCCCACAAGGCCGACCTGCGCCTGCAGGACTACCGCGACATCACCGACGGTCCTTTTGATGCCATCTGCTCCATCGAAATGCTCGAAGCGGTGGGCCACGAATACTGGCCCACCTACTTCCAGCGCATTGCCCAGCTGCTCAAACCCGGCGGCCGCGCCTGCATCCAGACCATCGTCATCCAGGACGCGCTGTTTGACCGCTACATCCGCTCGACCGATTTCATCCAGCAATACATTTTTCCGGGGGGATGCCTGCCCTGCCCGTCCGAATTCCGGCGCGAGGCCACACACGCTGGCCTCAAGGTGGTGGACGAATTCGCTTTCGGCCCCGACTACGCTGAAACCTGCCGCCGCTGGCGCGCCGACTTTCTCTCGCGCAGGGACGAGGTGCTGGCCTTGGGCTTTGACGAGCGCTTCATCCGCATATGGGAGTTCTATCTGGCCTACTGCGAGGCCGGCTTCGACGCCGGAGACATCGATGTGGTGCAGTACACGCTCGCCCGTTGAACCCGTCCGGGCGAGGGTGCCGGCTCTGGCACTCGCGCTGGGCCTGCTGTTGTCGGCCGCGCAGGCATTCGCCCACCCCGAGCTGCCCGGCAGCCGGCTGCAGGGTGAAGCCACGCTGCGCTACTTCGGGCTGCGCGTGTACCACGCCCGGCTCTGGACGCTGCCCGACTACCGTGTCAGCCAGCCGATCGATCAGCCGCTGGTGCTGGAACTCGAATACCTGCGCGAACTCAAGGGCCCGCTGATCGCCGAACGCTCGCTCAAGGAAATGCGGCGCGGCGCCCAGATCACGGACACACAGGCCGAACGCTGGCTGGCCGAGATGCAGCGCCTCTTTCCCGATGTGAAGGCGGGCGACCGCATCAGCGGCCAGCACCTGCCCGGCCGTGGCGCCCGCTTCTGGCACAACGGGCAGCTGACTGGCCAGATCGACGACCCCGCTTTTGCACGCCTGTTCTTCGGCATCTGGCTGGCCTCCAGCACCTCGGAGCCCGAGATGCGCCTGGCCCTGCTGGGGCAGGCCGGCAACGGACCAGGCCGATGAACACCGGTGAACGCCCTGCTGCCCAGCCTGCGGGCCTGTGCGATGGCTGGCGTGATGACCTTCGGTACGGCCTGCTGGGCCTGCCGCTGGCCTTTGTGGCCCTGCCGCTGTATGTGCATCTGCCCCATGTCTATGCCAGCCGCTACGGCATGTCGCTGGCCACGCTGGGCCTGGTGCTGCTGCTGGCGCGCCTGTTCGACGCCGTGACTGACCCCTGGCTGGGCCGCCTGGGCGATCGGCTGTATGCACGCTCGCCGCGCCGGGTGCTGATGGCGGGCGCCCTGTCTGCCCTCGTGCTGGTGCTGGGCATGGCGATGCTGTTTTTCCCACCCTGGGCCCGGCCCGATGATCCTGCAGCATTGCTGGCGGTGCTGATGCTGACCTGCCTGGCGTTCAGCCTGCTGGCCATCGGCCACCAGTCCTGGGGCGCGCGCCTGGGTGGTGACGAGGTGCAGCGCACCCGCATCGTCGCCTGGCGCGAAGGGGCGGGTCTGGTGGGCGTGGTGCTGGCCTCGGTGCTGCCGGCCACGCTGGTGCTCTTTTTCATCCGTGACCGGCTCAACGCGCCCACGCTGGAGCCGCTGTTCCTGGCCACCTACTTTGTCGCTGCCGCCGCGTCCATGCCGCTGTGGACACGCTGTGTGGCCCGCTGGGGGCTGGCCCACTGCTGGCTGGCGGGCATGCTGCTGTCGGTGGCGGTGTTTGCCTGGGCCGCCCGTTTGGGCAGCGGTGACGTGGTCGGCTTCTGGTGGGTCTGCACGCTGTCGGGCCTGGCGCTGGGCACCGACCTGGCCCTGCCCGGCGCCCTGCTGGCCGGCCTGATTGCCGCCCGTGGCGACCGCGGCCAACGCGAAGGCGCCTACTTTGGCTGGTGGAACCTGGCGGGCAAGCTCAATCTGGCGCTGGCGGCCGGTCTGGCGCTGCCACTGCTGCAGCTGCTGGGCTACCAGCCCGGCAACGCATCGCCCCAAGGGCTACACGCCCTGACCCTGGCCTATGCCGTGCTGCCCTGTGCGCTCAAGCTGCTGGCCGCCCTTGGTCTGTACTTTTATGGGGTGCGCCGCACCCTGGTTTCATCCTCAACCTCATCCATCGCGGAGGCCCCATGACCGACTTTCAACGACCCCGCCGCCTGCTGCTGGCAATCACGGCCAGCCTGGCCACCCTGGCCGGATGCGCCAGCCAGAACATCGAGTCGTACAAGACCGAGAAACCCACGCTCGACCTGGCCCAGTACTTCAACGGCAAGGTGATTGCCCACGGCATCTTCCAGGACCGCAGCGGCCAGGTGGTGCGCCGCTTCACGGTCGACATGGAGGGCCGCTGGGACGGCAACCAGGGCGTGCTCGACGAGCACTTCACCTACTCCGACGGCAAGAAGGAACGCCGCATCTGGCGCCTCACCAAACACGCCGATGGCCGCTACACCGGCACTGCCGACGATGTGGTGGGCACCGCCAGCGGCCGCGCCGTGGGCAACGCATTCCAGTGGGCCTACACCCTGAGCCTGCCAGTGGACGGCAAGGTCTACGAGGTGCAGTTTGACGACTGGATGTACCTGGTGGACGAACGCACCATGCTCAACCGCGCCACCATGAGCAAGTTCGGCTACCGCCTGGGCGAAGTCACCCTGTCGTTCCAAAAGCCCGCGCCATGAGCCTGAACCCGCCGATTCGCGACTGGCGCGGCCAGCGTGTGTGGCTGGTCGGCGCGTCCACCGGCATCGGCCGCGCACTGGCCGAACGCTTGCATGCACTGGGCGCGCACGTGGTCGTGTCGGCCCGCAAGGCCGATGCCTTGCAGGATTTCGTGGCGCTGCACCCGGGCAGCCTGGCCCTGCCGCTGGACGTGACCGATGGCGCCGCCGTGCAGGCCGCCGCAAATGCCGCGCAGGCCGATGGTCCGCTGGACCTGGTCTGCTACTGCGCCGGGCACTACCACGCCATGCGCGCCACCGCGATCGACCTGCCCGACCTGCTGCGCCACCACGAGGTCAACACCGTGGGCGTGCTGCACCTGCTGGCCGCCATCACGCCGGGCATGGTGGCGCGCGGGCAAGGGCACATCAGCCTGGTCAGCAGCGTGGCCGGCTTTCGGGGGCTGCCGCAAAGCCTGGCCTATGGCCCGACCAAGGCCGCCCTCATCAACCTGGCCGAAACCCTGTACCTGGACCTGCAGCCCCTGGGCCTGGGCGTGAGCGTGATCAACCCCGGCTTTGTTGAAACGCCGCTCACAGCGCAGAACGAATTCCACATGCCCGCGCTGATCACGCCCGCGCAAGCGGCGCAGGCCATCGTGCAGGGCTGGTCACGGGGCGAATTTGACATCCACTTTCCCAAACGCTTCACCCGCGTGATGAAGCTGCTGCGCCTGCTGCCCTACCGGCTTTACTTCGCGGCGGTGCGCCGCATCACCGGACTTTGACGCCATGACCCACACCCCGCCCGCCCTGAGCGCCGCCGTGCAACGGCTGGTGCAGTTTTTCGAAACACTGCAGCCGCAGGACCTGCCGCGCCTGTGCGAGCTGTATGCCTTTGATGCCCGGTTCAAGGACCCGTTCAACGAGGTGCAGGGCCTGCGGTCCATCGAACGCATCTTTGCGCACATGTTCGAGGCGCTCGATGCGCCCCACTTCATCGTCACCGAACGCATTGTGCAGGGCACGCAATGCTTTCTGGTCTGGGATTTCCGCTTCCGCTTCAAGCGTTTTGACACAACCACCTGGCAGACCGTGCGCGGCGGCACGCACCTGATCTTCAATGACGCGGGCCTGGTCACGCTGCACCGCGACTACTGGGACGCCGCCGAAGAGCTCTACGAGAAACTGCCCCTGGTGGGCGGCCTGATGCGCTGGCTCAAGCGCCGCACCAACAGCTGACCCCCCATGAGCTACCGCGTCGTCTGGTTCAAGCGCGACCTGCGTGTGCAGGACCACTGGCCCCTGCTGGAAGCCGCCCGGCGCGGTCCGACGCTGTGCCTGTACGTGGTCGAACCCGGCCTGTGGGCGCAGCCCGATGCCGCCGCCCAGCACTACGGCTTTGTGCGCGAATCGCTCCAGGCGCTCGATGCGCAGCTGCGCGCGCTGGGCGGCCGCCTGCATGTGGCCGTGGGCGATGTGGTCGACGTGCTGGGCGCCTTGCATGCCACCGCCCCTTTTGAAGCCCTGCATGCCCACGAGGAAACCGGCAACGCCCACACCTACGCACGCGACCTGGCGGTGGGCCACTGGTGCCGTGCGCACGGCGTGGCCTGGCACGAGTGGCCGCAGTTCGGCGTGGTGCGCCGCCTGCGCGACCGGCGCGACTGGCAACCCCACTGGGAGCGGCACATGGCCGCGCTCCAAGCCCCCACCCCGGCCACCGTGCAAAGCCCCGTGCTGGCGGCAGACGCACCCGTCTGGTCCTGGGCCAGCCGCCCCCTGCCCGCCGCTGCCACCCTGGGACTGGACCCGTTCGAGCCGCCCCGGCGCCAACGCGGCGGCCACCCCCACGCCGAAGCGGTGCTGCACGATTTTTTGCACGAACGCAGTGCGCGCTATCGGGGCGGCATCTCATCGCCCTTGTCTGCGCCCGACGCCTGCTCGCGCCTGTCGGCCTACCTGGCCTACGGCAACCTGAGCCTGCGCGAAGTGGTGCAGGCCACCCGCGCACAGCTCGCCACCCTGACCCCGCAGGCCAAACGCCAGCGGCTGGGCCTGCAGGGCTTTGTCAGCCGCCTTTACTGGCACTGCCACTTCATCCAGAAGCTCGAAAGCGAGCCCGAGCTGGAGTGGCGCAACCTGCACCGCGGCTACGACGGCCTGCGCGAGGCCGACTGGAACCCCGCCCACTTTGAGGCGCTGACGCAGGGCCGCACCGGCTGGCCGATGGTGGACGCCTGCGTGGCCATGCTGCGCGAGACTGGCTGGCTCAATTTCCGCATGCGGGCCATGCTGGTGTCAGTCGCCGCCTACCCGCTGTGGCTGCACTGGCATCCGGTAGGCCACTGGCTGGCGCGGCAGTTTCTGGACTACGAGCCCGGCATCCACTGGCCGCAGATGCAGATGCAGTCGGGCACCACCGGTATCAACACCACACGGGTCTACAACCCCGTCAAGCAGGCGATCGACCACGACCCGCAAGGCCGCTTTGTGCGCCAGTGGCTGCCCGCCATGCGCCACGTGCCCGACAGCTGGCTGTTCGAGCCCTGGCGCATGAGTGTCGATGTACAGGCCCGCTGTGGCGTGCACGTGGGGCAGAACATTGCCGTCCCCCCAGTCGAACTCATGGACGCCCTACGCGAAGCCAAAACCCGCCTGCATGCGCTGCGCCGCCAGCCCGCCGTGCGCGCAGCCAAGGCTGCCGTGGTGCAGCGCCACGGCTCGCGCCGGGGCATGCCCGGAGCCAGCCGCGACGCCCGGGGCGAAGAGCGACCACCCCAGCGCCGCCCGGCCAGTCCACCCGCCCACCAGATGACGCTGGATTTCTGACGATGAAGATGCGCAAAAAATCCGACCTGCCACAGAAGGTCTGCGCCGCCTGCGGCCTGCCCTTCACCTGGCGGCGCAAATGGGCGCGTGACTGGGAGCAGGTCAGGTACTGCTCCGACCGCTGCCGCCAAAGCGGCCCGTCCCAAGGCAAGCCCCGATGAGCACCGACCCGCGCCCCACCCTGCGCCTGATCCTGGGCGACCAGCTGAGCCCCCTGCACAGCTGGTTTGGCGAGGTCCGCGCCGACGTGGTCTATGTGCTCATGGAAGTGCGCAGCGAAACCGACTATGTGCGCCACCATGCGCAAAAGGTGCTGGGCATCTTTGCGGCCATGCGCGACTTCGCGGCGCAGCTCAAGGCCGCCGGGCACCGGGTGCGCTACGTGGCCATCGACCACCCGAGCAACCGCCAGGACATCACCACCAACCTGGAGGCGCTGATTGCCCACTACGCTGCAGGCGCCGTGCAATACCAGGCCCCTGACGAATGGCGGCTGGACCAGCAGCTGCGCGACTGGGCGATGGTCAGCCCCGTGCCGGCAGAGATGGTGGGCAGTGAACACTTTTTAACCCACCGCAATGAAGCCGCTCAGCTGTTTGCCGGCAAAAAGCAGTGGCTGATGGAAAGCTTCTACCGCCAGCAGCGCAAAAAGCACGGCGTGCTGATGACGCCCGACGGGAAACCCGAGGGCGGCCAGTGGAACTTTGACGCCGACAACCGCAAGCCCTGGCCTGGCACGCCCGCCGCGCCTGCAGACACCCGGCCCTGCCATGACCACAGCGCGCTGTGGCAGGCCATTGAAAGCGCTGGCGTGCAAACCATGGGACAGCCCCAAGCCGCCGCCTTCCGCTGGCCGCTCAACCGTGCCGAAGCCCTGCAACAGCTGGACCATTTCATCGCCCATGCCCTGCCGCACTTTGGCGACTACCAGGACGCCTTGTCCCGGCACAGCTGGCACCTGTTCCATTCCCTGCTCTCGTTCGCGCTCAACACCAAGATGCTGCACCCGCGCGAAGTGGTACAGCGCGCCGAGACCGCCTGGCGCGAAGGCCAGGCGCCCCTGCACGCGGCCGAGGGCTTCATCCGGCAGATCCTGGGCTGGCGCGAGTACGTGCGCGGCGTGTACTGGGCGCGCATGCCCGGCTACACCGAGGCCAACCACCTGGGCCACACCCGCCCGCTGCCCGACTGGTTCTGGAGCGGCGACACCCGCATGGCCTGCCTGGCCAGCGCCATTAGCCAGTCGCTCGAACACGCCTATGCCCACCACATCCAGCGCCTGATGGTCATTGGCAACTTTGCGCTGCTGGCCGGGCTGGACGCCGCCGAGCTGCACCGCTGGTACCTGGGCATCTACATCGACGCCTTTGAATGGGTGGAAGCGCCCAACACCCTGGGCATGAGCCAGTGGGCCGACGGCGGGCAACTGGCCACCAAGCCCTATGTGAGCAGCGCCGCCTACCTGCAGCGCATGGGCGACCACTGCAAGGGCTGCGCCTACGACCCCAAGGCCCGCACCGGCGAGCGGGCCTGCCCCTTCAATGCGCTGTACTGGGATTTTTTCGATCGCCACCGCGCACACTTCGAAGGCAACCCCAGACTGGGCGTGGTCTACCACCAGCTCTCGCGCATGGACGCACAATCCCTGACAGCATTGAAACAACAGGCTGCCACCACCCTGAACCGGCTGCCCGAACTGTGAACCCCTGACTGGAGGCCCCATGAACCCCTCTCTCCTGCCCCTGCGCTGGCTGACCGGCCTGCTGCCCCTGGTACTGGCCACAGCGGTCAGCGCTGAAGAGCCCACCACAGCCTGCCCTGCCAACCTCAACCACACCCTGTTGCGCCTGCAGGACGAGAAGCCGCAATCCCTGTGCCAATACACAGGCAAGGTGATCCTAGCGGTCAACACCGCCAGCTACTGCGGCTTCACCCCGCAGTACAAAGGGCTGGAAGCCCTGCACGAGAAATACAAGTCTGCAGGACTGGTGGTGCTGGGCTTTCCGTCCAACGACTTCGCCCAGGAAAAAGGCAGCAACAAGGACATTGCCGACTTCTGCGAAAACACCTTTGGCGTGAAGTTCCCGATGTTTGCGGCCTCCAGCGTCAAGGGCGATCAGGCCAACCCCTTCTTCAAGCAGCTGGTCGCGCAAGGCGCCCCCGCGCCAAAGTGGAACTTCTACAAATACCTGATCGGCCGCGATGCCAAGCTGGTTGACAGCTACAGCAGCATGACCACGCCAGACAGCCGCAGCCTGATCACCGCCATCGAGAAAAGCCTGAACGCCCGTCCTTGAGCGCACCGCGCCCCGGATCAGGCCGCTGCAAACTGTTTGCGGTAATCCTTGGGGGTAAGCCCCTTCCAGCGTTTGAAGCTTCGGCTGAAATTGGTCTGGTCGCTGAAACCGATTTTCTCGGCCACGTGCCCCAGCGGCAGGCTCGATTGGCGCAAGTACCAGCAAGCCAGTTCGTTGCGGGCTTCGTCCAGCAGCTGCTGGTAACTGATTTTTTCGGATTCCAGCTTGCGCAGCAAGGTACGCCGCGACATCGACAAGGCGTCGGCCACCTGGTCCAGCGAAGGCCAGTCGGGCTGGCGTGCGTGCAACAACCGCCTGACCTTGGCGCTCAGACTTCCCCGGAGTCTTTCCAGCTCCTCGTCACCCGACAGGCAGACATGGCGATAAAGGTTCGGGTCCGACAGGGCGCTGGGCTGGTCGGCCACCTCGACGGGGAACTCGAAACCCAGCACGGGCGCCCCGTAAACGCACTGCGGCCCAGCCACAGCCGACCCGAATGCCAGGGCGTCGGGCTCGGCCCAGGGCATGAGCACCCGAGCCCGCTGCAGGTCAGTGGGGTGCGCCATGCCTTGCAGGATGCTGAACTTGCCAAAGACCGTCACGTTTTCAATGAACAGGCCATAGTCCCCAAGCGGCATGCGCGGCCGCATCCAGAGGCTGATCATCCCTGCCTGCCGCTGGCACTCAAAATCGAACAGGCGGTTGCGGATGTGCGCGTAGCGGGCGATGGTTTCCATCGCCTGCGCAATCGACGGGCTCGCCAGTGCAGCAGCCCCCATGGAGCCATGCGCTCCCATGGGGATCTGCAAACCCAGGCACCGGCCGCCGTGTGGCTGATGCACCGCCCGCGTGGCGTCAAAGATCGGCAGGTAGTCCAGCAGCGGCAGCAAGCGCGGCTGTGCCAGGCTTTCACGGTGCGGCGCCGACAGTGGCAAGGCCAGCATTCGCGAAAAAATCAGGAAGTAAACCGAATGGACCGAGGGCAAAAACCACTCAGCTGGCACCACCGGCTCCCCTTGAGCTGGCATGAATTGATCAATTATTGGCATGCTGCAAACTGGCTTATTGTGGGCTCATGCTTCAGAATTTAATCGTTAGCCGCCATATTTACAAACCAAAAAACGGCAAATTCGATTAATACAGGAGACAAGCCGTGAATCCATCGCAAATTCAAAACATCCTGATCGTCTGTCTGATCCTGGGCTTTGCGCTCATGGAAATTGTCAGCTACCGCTATCGGGACACCGTGCACGCCACCGCCAACGACACCAAGCTTGAACTGTTCATGTTCCTGAGTCTGCTGGCCATCACCCAGCCGCTGGCCATCATGGTCACCGGCAAATTGGGGAACTGGCTTGCGCCCGAATACAAAGGGGCACTGGCCAACTGGCCCTGGTGGGCCATGGTGGGCGCGCTGATTTTGGTGGATGACCTGACCCAGTACTGGTGGCACCGCCTGTCGCACTCGCCGCTGCTGTGGCCCCTGCACCGGGCGCACCACTCGGCCGAGTACATGAGCATCCGCATCACCTTCCGCAACAATTTCTTCTACTACCTGATGATGCCCGGACTGTGGCTGGCAGGCTGCCTGCTTTACCTGGGCGTGGGCGGCATCGTGTACGCCCTGTACATCGTGTTCAAGCTCTTCGTGATCCTGGGCGCGCACTGCGCCTGGCGCTGGGACGAGCCGCTCTACCGCAACCCGATCACGCGCCCGATCATGTGGGTGCTTGAACGCACCATCTCCACCCCCGCCACCCATTGGGCACACCATGCCATCACCAATGACGATGGCATTGGCCACTACAAAGGCAACTACGGCAACCTGCTTTTCATCTGGGACCAGATTTTTGGCAGCGCCCACATCACACGCCAATACCCGGCCCAGGTGGGCCTGATCGATGACCAGCGCTTTGGACAAGAGCGCTGGTACCACCAGATGTTCTACCCCCTGCTGCAGTCCAAACGCGAACACACCGCACTCAAGTTTGGCGGCAGCATCTACACCGAAGACCATGGCCATTGACAGTCCCCGGGTACCCCGAATGAGCGCCGCGACCCCGCAAGAAATCTTTCACCTGCAAGCCGCCACGGCCCTGCGCCTGCGCCAGTCCACCTGGCAAGAACGCGTGGTCAAGATCCGCAAGCTGCGCGACGCCGTCATTGCCCGCACCGACGACTGGTACCGCGCCGCCCAGGCCGACTTTGGCAAACCCGCAGGCGAGGTGGACCTGGCCGAGATCCTGCCCGTGTGCCTGGAAGCCAACGACGCCATCCGGAACCTGAAAAAATGGATGAAGCCCAAGCGCGTGCGCCCTACGCTGCTGACCCTGGGCACCCGCAGCCATGTGCAGTACGTGCCGCGTGGCCGCTGTCTGATCATTGGCCCTTTCAACTACCCGGTCAACCTCACCCTGGGCCCTCTGGTGTCGGCCATTGCGGCAGGCAACACGGCCATCATCAAACCCTCTGAACTCACCCCCCACCTGTCGGCCCTGATCTCGGAGGTGGTGCGCGAAGTGTTCAGCCCGGACGAAGTGGCCATCTTTCAGGGCGACGCCCAGCTGGCCACCGAACTGCAAAAACTGCCCTTTGACCACGTGTTTTTCACGGGCAGCCCTGCCATTGGCAAGCATGTCATGGCCGCTGCCGCCAGCCACCTGGCCAGCGTCACACTGGAGTTGGGTGGCAAAAGCCCCACCATCGTGGACGCCAGCGCCGACCTGCGCCTGGCCGCCAAAAACATCATGTGGGCCAAATTTGCCAATGCGGGACAGACCTGCATCGCGCCCGACCATGTGTATGTGCACCACAGCGTCAAAGACGAATGGGTGCAGTGTTGCCGCGAAGCGCTTGAAAAAGCCTATGGCCATGACCTGCAGCAGCAACTGGGCAGCCCGCACCTGGCACGCATCGTCAACCCGCGCCACACCGCACGCATCAACAGCCTGCTGGACGATGCCAAGGCACTCGGAGCGCGTGTGCTGACTGGCGGCAATGGCGTGACCGAATCGTGCTTTGTGCAACCCACCCTGCTCGATCAGGTGCCCTCCAAAGCCCTGCTCATGCAGCAAGAGATCTTTGGCCCGCTGCTGCCCGTGATCGGCTTTGAATCCCTGGACGACGTGATCGCGGCCATCAACGCCGAACCCAAGCCACTGGCGCTCTACCTCTACAGCCGCAACCGGGCCAACATCGCCAAGGTGTTGCAGCAGACCGCCTCGGGCGGTGCCTGCGTCAACCATGCGCTGGTGCAGTTTCTGCATGGCCGCCTGCCCTTTGGCGGCGTCAATCACTCAGGCATCGGCAACGCCCATGGGCACTACGGCTTCAAGGCTTTCAGCCACGAGCGCGGTGTGGTGCAAACCCAGCTGCCCCTGGCCGCCACGCTGTTTGGCGCCGGCGAGGTGCCGCCGCTGGTGCGCAAGGCTTTGCGGCTGGCGCTCAGGTGGCTGTGAGGTGTTCTTCGGTGTGGGCCACGGCGCGGTTGCGGCCCTGGTGCTTGGCGCTGTAGAGCGCCCCATCGGCATGCTGCAGGGTTTTGAGCAAGACCTGGCCCGAGCGGTGCGCGCACACCCCCACCGATGCCGTGACCGCTGCACGCTGACCGTCTGACACCTCCAGCGGCTCGGCGGCCCAGCGTCTCACCAGCCCCTGGGCCAATTGCAAGGCCTGCTCGCCATCGCAGCCACTCAAAAGCACGCAAAACTCCTCACCACCGTAGCGGCAGGCGATGTCGTTGCTGCGAAAGGCCGACTGGATCAGTCTGGCGGCATGCACCAGCACACGGTCACCGCCCAGATGACCGTAGGTGTCGTTGATGGACTTGAAATGGTCAATGTCGATCATGAGGATGGCAAAGCCCGCGCCTTGCGCCTCCAGCCTTTCGGCCTGCTCGAAAAAGGCCCTGCGGTTGAACAAGCCCGTCAGCGGGTCACGCCGGGCCCGTTCGGCAATCTCATTTTTCTGGTGGTCGTGAACGATCGCGTAAAAACTCATGGTCGAGCACACAATGAACAAGGCACCAACGATCAGCATGGACTGGTGCCCGCCCGACAGCGACACCGGCCCCACCGGTACATCGGGGTTGGCCACCACCACCGCCGCCCGCACCAGATAGGCCACGCCCATCAAACCCATGCTGCCAGCAAACACATGGGCTGCAAACGGCACAGGGCGAGGCGAATGGCGGTAAACCACACGGACGGCATAAAGCATCACCACCGCCATGGCAAAGCAAACCCCGACCATGGCAAAGGCAATCGAATACCCCCATGCCGAATGCAGCAGCAAGCCTGCCAGCCCCAAAACCAGCACGGGCGCCACCACAGCCCACCGCACCGCCACCTGGTAAAAGCGGGCTGGCGCCAGCAAGCCCAAGGTGCCGCCCGTCATCAGACACACATTGGCCATGAAGACACCCCAGAAAGGCGGCAACTGGGTGCGCAGAAAAATCAGAATCAGACTGACGCCGACAAAGGTGGTCCCGATCGACCAGGTTTTAAGGCCGTAATCGCGTTCGGTGATGGGGCCAGGAAAAGTCCAGCTGATGAACGCCATCAACAGGGACAGGATGCCGATTGAAAAAATGAGCGTGTTGGAATCGAGTTGCATGGTCCGTTTTCTTGCAAATCCAGCTTTCAGTCTTCGGTTGGCCCCTGGGCGGGAGGCGCTGACACCACGCGGTCACGGCCCTGCGCCTTGGCACGGTACAGGGCCAGGTCACAGCGCTTGACCACTGCATCTCCACGCTCGCCCACGCACACCGTGGCAAGCCCCAGTGATGCCGTGACCTGCAGATCGGGGTTTGTCTCATCAAGACAAGCGGCCCTCAGATGGGTGCGCAAGCGCTCTGCACAGCGCAGGGCCTCATCGGCAGGGGTGTGCGCAAGAATGCACAGGAACTCTTCACCACCCCAGCGGCCAAAAACATCGATCTCGCGCAAGGAACCAGACATGACCCGGGTAACACCTTTGAGAACCACATCGCCCACATCATGACCATGGGTGTCATTGATGCGCTTGAAATGGTCAATGTCGATCATCACCACTGAAAAAGGCTGCCCGGTACGCTCGAAAACGCCGCAGTGATAGTCCAGCTGCTCCACCAGGTGACGCCGGTTGTACGCCCCCGTCAGCGCGTCGCGCCGTGCCTGCTCTGCCAGCTGCCGGGACAAGGCTTTCTCGCGCTCATGGCCTTCGCGCGTCTGGACCAGCGCATCGTCCAGCTCAAATCTGCCCAGAAAGAACATCCGCGTCAGACGTGCGATGCTGAAGGAAGACCCGATCAGCACCACGCCAAAAATGGTGACGGCCACCCCGCAAATCAGCGCATCATGCGGCGTCAGGAATCCGCTGGCGAAAAAGATGTACCCCATGAGTGAAAGCCAGCACGGTATCAAGAACGCCAGGTACACCCCAAAAATCACACTCATTGAATTCAGCATGATGCCCAGCGCTGCTGTGAGCGTGCCAACTTTGAACGCAGTCAGCACATCCAGACTGCCCGTGTTCAGGATCAGCATGGAGCCCCCCCAACCCAGCCCGTAAAGCGCCGACACGAACAGCCGCCAGTTCAGCGCTTGTCGCCACCGGGTTTCATCGGCTTGCGTTGCATGCCAGTGCCAGCCCAGCAACAGGCGCACAGCCATCACGGCAAACATGAACGCCATCCAGCCAAGCACCAGGCTGTCTGACATATGCCCCCTGTGCATCCAGACCACCGTGAGCACAGCGGGTATGCCGACCACGGTAGAGGGCCGATCACGGGCGGCCATTTCGCTCAGCTGAGCACCTAAAAGCTTTGGATGGCGATGAGCAACCATTCTGAAAACACCGAAAAAATGTCTGCCCCCTGGCTGTCTGGCCAAGGTCTCAAAATCAGTATAGGGCAAGGGGCGTTTGCTTGCATGGGCAGGACGAGCCAACGCATGGATACACAGCCCAGTTAACATCCAATCATGAACAAAGCCAGCTGATCGAGCTTTATGGCGGCCAAACCCGCTTCAAAGTGCAGCAGGCCGCAGCATAAAGAGCTGAAGCAACTGCACACCGCAAAGTTGCGAATCAGGATGGCCGCTGGCCCTGCTCCTCGGGGACTGAGGGTGCCCATTATTCGGGCCTGCAG